>Ga0206838_10014_pt1 | contig 66127 bp, 58 predicted proteins | sample Alteio_BWOrgCont_26_FD_152879 | JGI IMG/M metagenome (GOLD analysis project Ga0206838, IMG submission 152879) | Enriched cells from forest soil in Barre Woods Harvard Forest LTER site, Petersham, Massachusetts, United States -... | ecosystem: Environmental > Terrestrial > Soil > Temperate forest >...
ATGTTGACAGATCGCAAGCCCCAGCCCCAACCCGCGTTGGGTAGCCAGCATGCGTCCGCGATAAAATTTTTCAAATAATTTGTTGATCTCATCCGAGACCACTCCCGGTCCGCGGTCTTCGACACGAATAATAATTTCCTCACCCTCCTGGTCGGCAGAAATATCCACGGGCGACGTCGGCAAGGTGTATTTGATGGCATTGTCGATCAAACAACTGAAGACTTCACCGATCAGCACTTTGTCAAACGGGACCAAGGGCAGGTTGTTGGGGATATGCAGTTTCAGAGGTTTGTTACCGAGGCGTTTCTCGAGCGTCTTCAAGGTGACATTCAATTCTTCAAGAAGAGAGCCCGGTTGTTTTTTTAATTTTACTTCCTCGGACTCGAGATAAGTGATTTGCAAGAGATTATTAATCAAATGGCTGACCTGCTCTGACTCACTGTAAATCGCTGTGCCGAGTTTACGAATCATCTGCGAAGGCAGTTCGCCACTCATTTCAATGAGGGTACTGGCTGCACCCATGACCGAGATAAGGGGCGCGCGCATGTTGTGAGACACGGCTTGCAGCAGCGAGGAGCGTACCCGATCGGCGGCACTCTTGAATTCGGTTTGGTGCGTGCTTTCCTGTAAACGGTCTACACCCAAGGCCAAGGCAATTTGATTGGTGCAGGCCTCGAGAAGATGCATTTGTTCCGGCGTGAAGAGCACTTTTTTTTGCATGGGGCGCAGGCGGAGCACGCCGATGGTGCCTTGGGTGGTGATTAAGGGGACATACACCGAGTCGGAAAATGGCAGCGTATCGGTGCCCAGGCCTGCTTGTTGGCCCAAGTCATACACCCACTGTGCAACTCCTTGTTCCTTGGCGGTGAGATTTTCCTCCGTCTTGTAACGTGCGCGAATTTTCAAAGTGCCTTCTTCTGACAAGAGTGCCAAGACTTCGCTGTTAAAGACTTCGGAAAGATACTGGACTGCAATGTTCAGCAGTTTGTCAACGCCACGCGTGCTGGCGAGTTGCTGACTGAGGGAATGGAGCGTGGCGGTTCGGCGTTCTGCGGCATTGGCGGCTTTTGCTTGACGGCGGGTCAAAATCGTCAAATGACTGATGACTTGGGTAACGAGCAACATGACCAATAAAGTGAAAATGTATTGCACCTTACTCAAAGAAAAAGTCGGCGACATGAATAAAAAAGCATAGGCCAAGACACTCAGTACCGAGGCGCAGACCGAAGGGCCCATCTTGCCAAAGAGGGAGACGAAGATGACCGCTAATAAATAGACCATGATTAAATTGCTTTCATTAAAGAAAGGGCGCAACAAGTAATCAATTCCCGTGGCCAGTCCCACAGCGCCCAGTGCGACTCCATAGACTTTCCAGGCAATGGCGGCTTTATCCATCGTCGTTTGTTCGGTTTTGGACACCGGTGTTTTTTGACTGGTGATGATGTACACATCAATTTCACCGCTATACCGCACCAGCTCGTCAGGCAGACTGCCAAACAACAAATCTCGCCAACGAGAGCGCGGCGTTTTGCCAATGATGAGTTTGGTGATGTTCTGATCGCGGGCAAAATCCATGATTTCAGTGACGACATTAAAACCCGTGATGATACGTGTTTGCGCGCCCAGTTGTTCCGCCAGGCGCAAGTTTTGAATTGCACTGTGATGCTGTGCCTCTGATAATTCCAAGTGGGGCGCATCGATGTGAACCGCTAACCATTGTGCTTGCAAGCTGGTGGCCATGCGGCGAGCGGCGCGGATGAGCTTGGTGGATTGTGTACCGGCACCCACGCAGACCATAATCTTGTCCCGCGTGGGCCAGATGTGCTTGATGCCTTGGCCTTGTCGGTAGTGCAGCACTTCCGCACTCACGCGCTCGGCGGTGACGCGCAGAGCCAGCTCACGCAATGCCGTCAGGTTTCCTTTACGGAAAAAATTTTCCGCGGCCAATTCAGCTTGTTGCGGAAAATAGACCTTCCCTTCCTGCAGACGTTTGAGAAGATCATCCGGCGGCAGGTCGACAAGCTCAATGGTGGAGGCCAATTCCAACATGGAGTCAGGCACGGTCTCCTTGATGCGGGTATGCACGATTTGCGACACAATGTCGTTCAAGCTTTCAATGTGTTGCACATTCAACGTGGTGCAAACATCAATGCCGCGGTCTAAAATTTCTTTGATGTCTTGCCAACGTTTGGCATGCCGCAGTCCCGGTGCATTGGTGTGGGCCATTTCATCGATCAGAATCAAGCCGGGATTTCTTTTGAGCGCCGCGTCCAAATTGAATTCCGTCAAAGGGTGATCGCGGTAGATGACGTTCTGCGGCGGCATCACCTCTAAATTTTTGAGCAAGGTGATAATTTCCTGCCGGCCGTGCGACTCGACGACGCCGACGATCACGTCCAGGCCTTTTTCACGCATGGCGATCGCGTCGCGCAGCATCATATACGTTTTACCAACGCCCGGGGCTGCGCCCAAATAGATTTTAAGCTTGCCGCGTTCTGCCTGCTGTTCTTCTTCCTGCACTTGCTTTAAAAGTTTTTCGGGATTCCGTCGTTGGTCTGGCATGGCTTTCCTTAAAATTGATACAAGCCTTCGAGGGCGAAGGATTGTTGATTATTATTCGCAGAGGCGCCATTGCGTGTCACGAACGACTTCACATTGGAAAAGTCATGGCGTGCTTCAACACGCAGTTGCAGTTTTTTAAGCGGCACATAGGCGAGGGTCAGCGTCACTTCTTTCAAGGTTTGCCACACGCCGGTTCGCGAGCCGCGGCGATCGGTAAACACTTCGCCGCGCAAAGAGCTGCGCCAGCGATCGGCCCATTGATAATTCGCATAAGCGGCGAGACCCTGCCAATACGCCGGACCGGTTTGTCCCTGCGCCAAGGCGGCTTTGGTCTGCAGGCCATAATCGTAGTTGAGCACCACGGTCAATCGCTCTGTGACTTTCATGGAGCCCGCTCCATCCAAAGCGGTGCGCCGACCGGTCGGGCCGCTGCTCGCACGGTCACGGAGCGGTTCGATGCCGCTAATGCCTGTGAGGGTGAAAGAGGCATCGGGATGCGGTGTATAGGCTGCGCTGACTTCAATGGTTTTCGGGCGGCCGGTGTATTGAATGGTGCCCCAGCCATTATTGATATCGGCACTCACGCGCCAGGCCGCGTTCACCGTATAGCTTCCCTGAAGACCGATAAAATTAGTCGGCTCCGCAAAACCGTCTAATAAAGAGCGCGAGAAATTGCTGTCGACGGTGGGATTGTAGGTTTCGGCGCCCATGGGACAGTTAAAGAGCCCCCCGACAATTTTAAAAGCGCCGAATGCATATTGCAGATAGGCTTGGGTGGGTGTCAGTCCCAGATTTTGGATGCCGAAATAATCTGGATTGATGCCTGCGAGTGCTAGCGTATTTGCATCGCGACCCAAAATGACATTCAACACGGCTCCCCAGCCTTGGACGGGTTGTTTGGCCAAGGTCACCGCTGCTTGCTGCAGGGTGAAGCCCTGCGGTTCCAGATCAAAGACACGCGCATGGGCACCACTGGTAAAGTGATTGCTGCGACTTAAATAGTTATAGGAGGGCTCGATATGACCGGAAAAAGAAAAGCCGTGTCTTGCCCAAATATTTTCCGGTTGGGTACTCCAAAGAGTATCGGCCCAGAGTAAACAGGAATACGATAACAATGTGCTGAACCCTAAAATTCTTAAGCGATACATACAGCTCTCTTAAGTGTGAGGTGTCAGGTTGTCCAAGGCCAGATTCAGCTCCAGCACATTGACCCGCGGTTCCCCCAAAATGCCAAAGGTCCGCGGTTGAATGCAATGCTCCACCAAAGCGCGAATTTTTTCAGGCGCTTGGCCGCGTGCTTGCGCCACGCGCGCCACTTGATAATAAGCAGCCCGCGGGCTGATCTCCGGATCCAGGCCGCTACCGGAGGCGGTGACAAGATCCACGGGAATCCGTTTGTCGGTCACGCGGGGTGGGTTGGCTTTTTGAAGTGCTGCAACCCGGGCCTGGACGGTGGCTAAGAATTCCGGGTTGGAAGGCCCGACGTTAGAGCCTTGAGAGGCGGTGGCATTGTAGGGAAAAGGCGTTGTCGCTGAAGGACGACCCCAAAAATACTGAGGGTCTGTAAAGGTTTGCCCGAGCAAGCGTGATCCGAGCACCTTGCCTTTCACGTGCACCAGGCTCCCCTGGGCTTGCGAGGGAAAGAACAGCTGCGCAAGGCCGGTGACTACCAGAGGATAAATCACGCCGGTTAAAACCGTGAGCACGACCAACAGTTTGCTTGCGATTCGGATATTCTTGCGTATTTCAGAAGGCATCCCCGAGTTCCTTTTTAAGTGAGGCCACAGAAGGTTAAGAGCAAGTCAATCAGTTTAATACCAATAAAGGGCACCACGAGACCGCCAATGCCATACAAAAGAACGTTGCTGCGCAGCAAGTGGGTGGCGGAGACGCGGCGATAGGTGACACCACGCAAGGCCAGAGGAATGAGAAAAACAATAATCAGTGCATTGAAAATAACGGCGGATAAGATCGCGCTATCCGGGGAAGAAAGCTGCATGATGTTCAAGCGATTGAGCACAGGATACGTGCTGGCGAAGGCGGCGGGAAGAATGGCGAAATATTTTGCGACATCATTGGCAATGCTGAAGGTGGTGAGTGCGCCGCGGGTCATCAACATTTGTTTTCCAATCTCCACCACTTCCAATAACTTGGTGGGATTCGAGTCGAGATCGACCAAATTCCCCGCTTCTTTTGCCGCCTGTGTCCCGGTGTTCATGGCGACAGCGACATCCGCCTGTGCCAAGGCTGGCGCATCATTGGTGCCATCGCCGGTCATGGCGACTAAATGGCCTTCGCTTTGCAGACGGCGAATCAACTTGAGTTTATCTTCGGGCCGTGCATTCGCTAAAAAGTCATCGACGCCGGCTTCGGCAGCGATGGCCGCGGCGGTCAGTGGATTGTCGCCCGTGACCATAATGGTGCGGATACCCATTTGGCGCAATTGAGCAAAGCGCTCGCGAATGCCGCCTTTCACAATGTCTTTCAGGTGAATCACGCCGAGAATGTTCTTGCCTTCCGCGACCACAAGCGGCGTGCCGCCTTGGCTCGCAATAGCGTCCACGCTTTTCTGCAAGGAGGCGGGAATGCTGCCACCCAAGTCTTTCACATATTGAACGATGGCTTCGGCAGCGCCTTTGCGGACTTGCTGGCCGGGCAGGTTGGCACCACTCATGCGGGTTTGTGCAGTGAAGGGAATGAAGGTTGCACCGAGCTCGGCGAGATCACGGCCGCGCAACCCGTAATTTTCTTTGGCCAGCACGACAATGCTCCGGCCTTCAGGCGTTTCATCGGCCAGCGAAGCCAATTGCGCCGCATTGGCCAGTGCTTCGACCGGAACCCCTTCGGCGGGAATAAAGGCGGTGGCTTGTCGATTGCCTAAAGTGATGGTGCCGGTTTTGTCGAGCAGGAGGGTATCGATGTCGCCCGCAGCTTCGACGGCGCGACCCGACAAGGCAATCACATTGGCTTGAATCATGCGGTCCATGCCGGCGATGCCAATGGCGGACAGCAGGCCGCCAATGGTCGTGGGTGCCAGGCAGACAAATAAAGCTACCAAGACGGTGATGGGGATGACAGCCCCGGCGTGCATGGCGTTCACACTGTAAATGGAAAAAGGCAATAAGGTGGCGCAAACCAGCAAAAAGACGAGCGTCAGGGCGGCCAGTAAAATAGTGAGTGCGATCTCATTGGGTGTTTTTTGCCGCTTGGCCCCTTCCACCAGGGCAATCATGCGGTCAATAAAGCTTTCACCCGGGTTGGTTGTGATACGCACGATGATCCAATCGGAAAGCACTTCAGTGCCACCGGTCACGGCATCGCGATCACTGCCGCTTTCTCGGATCACCGGCGCACTTTCGCCGGTAATGGCGCTCTCGTTGACAGAAGCAATGCCTTCGACGATTTGGCCGTCGCTCGGGATGAAATCGCCGGCTTCGACCAACACCAGATCATTGGCACGCAAACTGGCTGAAGCAACACGTGTTTGCTTGGCATGGCGGTCCGCTTTTGCCAGTTTTTTTGCTTGAATTTCACGGCGAACTTTGCGCAAGGCCTCGGCTTGTGCCTTGCCGCGCCCTTCTGCCATGGCCTCGGCAAAATTTGCAAAGAGCAAGGTGATCCAGAGCCACAAGGTAATTGCAAAAATAAAAGCAGCGGGCGCTTCGCCGACACCCACACAGGCTTGAATAAAAAGGCCGGAGGTCAGTAGTGAGCTGATATAGACGGTAAAAATCACCGGATTGCGAATTTGATGCCGGGGATGCAATTTTAAAAAAGCATCGCGAAAGGCTCTTTGGATAATGCCAAAGTCCCAGATGGAGATTTTAGTGGCCATAGTGCCCCCAGAGCATGAGTTGTTCTGCGATCGGGCCTAAGGCCAGGGCCGGAAAGAAGGTCAAGGCGCCCAGGATCACAGTGACAGACAGTAGCAAGAGAATAAAAAGCGGTGTATGCGTGGCGAGCGTGCCGGTGCTGCTCGGCAGTTTCTTTTTACGCACCAAGGAACCGGCGAGGGCGAGGGTCGCAATTGCAATCCAGAAGCGCAAGATCAACATTTCGAGACCGCCCACTCGATTATAAAAAGGGGTGTTGGCATTCAGTCCTGCGAAGGCCGAGCCATTGTTATTGCCCATGGAGGTGAAGGCATAGAGAATTTCAGAATAGCCATGAGCGCCAGGATTACCGATGGCACTGACGCCGATTTGGATGACGGTGGCCAAGCCGGTCAAGAGCAAGACCACCAGCGGCATCAGCAGCACGGCCACGCAGGCCATTTTCATTTCATAGGGTTCAATTTTTTTCCCCAAGTATTCGGGCGTACGACCGACCATGAGACCGGCGACAAAAACAGTCATGATGACCAACATCAGCATACCGTACAAACCCGAGCCGAGACCGCCGAACACCACTTCGCCGAGATGCATGAGCCACAGGGGGACGAGGCCGGCTAAAGGCGTGAAGGAATCCAGCATGGCATTGACAGAACCGTTGGAAGTTGCAGTGGTCGTTGCTGCCCACAAGACGGAATTCATGATTCCAAAGCGTGTTTCCTTGCCTTCCATGTTGCCGCCTGGATAGCTGGCGGCGTCTGCCACGGGGTCGATGCCGAGGGCTGTCAGGGCCGGATTGCCTTGTTGCTCCAAAAGAAATCCCATGCTCATAAAGGGTAGCAAGAGCAAAAACATGGCGACGAGCAAGGCCCAGCCTTGTCTTTTATCACCGACCAGGGTGCCGAAGGTGTAACAGAGGGCGGCAGGTAAAAGCAAGATCGCGAGCATTTCTAGAAAATTGGACAAGGGCGTCGGGTTTTCATAAGGATGCGCGGAGTTCGCGTTGAAAAAACCACCACCATTGCTGCCGAGTTGCTTTATGGCCACTTGGGAGGCCACAGGTCCGGTGGGCAGTTGTTGCTCATGCAGTTGGATAGTCTCGAAGAGGGGCTTGCCCTGCGCATCGCTCAGCGCTAAGCCTGCGGCATTGACCTTGGGCTGCAGATAACTGCTGGTTTCAAGTAAATTGACGGTCGGGTAGGGTTTTAAATTTTGAATCAAGCCTTGCGAGCTGAGCGCAACCGCTAGAACCAGAGAGAGGGGCAGCAGCACGTACACAATGCTGCGCACGGTGTCCACCCAAAAATTTCCCAAGTCTGTTACTTCGTGACGCACCAAGCTGCGGATCAAGGCCAGCACTAAGGCAAGCCCGGTGGCTGCCGAAATAAAATTTTGCACGGTAAGCGCGAGCATTTGTGTGGCATGGCTTAAGGATGACTCACCGCTGTAGGCTTGCCAATCGGTGTTGGTGATAAAACTGGCTGCCGTGTTAAAGGCGAGGTCGGGAGCGACGCCAGGAAACTGTTGGGGATTGAAGGGCAGAGCCATTTGCAGTCGTTGAATGAGATAGACAGCCAAGAAACCCAAGAGGTTGAAGATCAGCATCGCAGAAAGGTATTGCTTCCAATTCATTTCTTGGGGCGTTCGCAGTTTGCACAGCCGATAGATGAGTTTTTCCAGGGGACGGCAGAGACGGTCCAGGCCGCAGGGCTTGCCTTCATAAACGCAGGCCAGGTAGGCGCCCAGCGGTTTTACGAAAAAAAGGAGAACTAAAAAGTAGAGCGCGATTTGCAGTAGCTCGATCCTTGGCATAGAAATCCTTTCCCTAATGGATTTTTAAATTATAATACCGGATGTTATTTCGCTTTTCTATTTAAAAGACTAAGGATGGGAAGAAATATATGCGTCTTAAAAATCATGGAAGCATTTTGCTAGCGCTCTGCTTGGGGACGGTGTCTGCGGCTTGGGCAGACGAAATCCCCTCTATTTGTGCAGGTCCCAGTGCCCTTTTGAGCTTGGCCAATCGACCGACGGTGGCGGACAGTGCCTGTGTGGTGCCTTTTGAAAAGGGCATTATGGAAGGCGGGGCGCAATATAATCATCTAAAGGGTAGCAAGAGTGGCTATAATTTGCCGCAATACGAGCTGCGCCTGGGGCTGCCGGCCAAGACGGAACTGTCTATCACTGCGCCAAACTTCACGCACCAAACACGCAGTCCGCATGCCGGCTGGGGCCCGGCCACGGTCGGCTTAAAGCACGAACTGGGCTATAACGCCAAATGGCTGGGAACGGTGGAAGGGCTGCTGACGCTGCCTTCGGGAGGCTCGGCTTTTGGTAGCGACGGCCTGGGGGCAACGCTCAATGGCATTGTGAATTATACGTTGAATGCTGCGTGGAATGTAACATTTATGCTCGGGGTGAGTACGCAAGTCCTGTCTTATTCCGCGGGTGGCCAACGGTATAACAGTGTGAACCCCGATCTGGTCTTGACGTGGCAGACGAGCCCCCGGTTTCAGACGTTTGGCGAAGTGTATGGGCAGAGCAAGACCGCACCCAATGCCGGTGCTGGTTTTAATGCAGATGCCGGGATTCAATATTTGCTGACTCCCAACTTGGTTTCAGATGTGGAGTTGGGCCAAAGAATCAGCGGTAAACTTGGATTATTTAACAATTATGTCGGAGCGGGCCTCGCTTGGCTTTTTTAAAATAATTCCGGCTTGAACAACACCACCAGTAAATAGATGAACAAGGCCGCTGTAATCAGTCCACTAATTAGATAGAGCGTCATGAGTGATTTCCTGCGTTAGGTTCGGCGAGCGAATCAAAAAAACGGATGAGTCCAAAACAGAGGGCAAAAAAAATCAGGGCCATTCCTAGCAATAAAAGATCGGTCATTGGGATCCTCCTCTATACCGTCTCTTCCATTTTCTCTGAAATAGTCCCGAAGAGCAAATGCGGATTTTTCACTGCCCGCACAAACTGTACAAGAGGACAATAAAAATAAACCCACTGGCCAGTGCCAGCCAATATTCCTGGCCTTGTAAAAAATAGATGCCGAGCACCAGCACGCGCAGGACTTGGGAGAAGACCAAGACTAAAAAGCCCGAGAAAATAAAAGCCGCGGGATCTCCCAGCCGCAGGCCCTGCAAAACCGGGAAGATGGCTGTATAACTGAGCGGTGTTTTACCAAAACGGGGGAAGGTCATCGGCAGTTGCCCGTGTTTCCACAAATAGAGAAAGGCACCGCAGAGTACTAAGGCTGCGGATAAAAAAATCCCAGCCAACAGGAGCAAACTGAGTCGCCCTTTTATTTTTTCCTGCATATTAAACCGCTCCTGTGAGTCCTTTGTAAATTAATTCGAAGCCTAAGAGACAAACGACCACACTAAAAATGAGGCGCAAGGTCCGAATGGAGAGCAGAGTCAAGAGCCGCGTGCCGGTGAACGATCCCAGCAAGACCCCAAGCAGCACGGGAAAAATCAAGCCGGGATCCAGATAGCCGTGGGTGAAATAGAGGCCAACACTGGCGGTTGCGGTAATCCCAATCATGAAGTTCGAAGTGGTGGTGGAGACCCGATAAGGCAAGCGCATGGTTTGGTCCATGGCGAGTACTTTTAAAACACCGGCGCCGATACCGAGCAAACCCGACAACAGACCGGCCAGGGACATCACCAAAAGAGCTAGTGGCACACCTTGTACTTGATAGGTTTGCGTGCCGCCGGGAATGGGGAAGGAACCGTTTAACTGGAGCGCTTGCGCCCACGGGTGGGCAGCGGTTGCAGTTTCACTATCGCCAGGGCGTTTTAAAACAAAATACGCAGAGACCAACAGCACCATGCCTAAGAGGATGGCCAAGCTTGCGGCAGGAAAAGAGGGAACCAGCCAAGCACCCAGCAAGGCACCACTCACGGCGCCTACTTCAAGCAACATGCCAATGCGAAGATTGGTCAGGCCATGCCGTAGGTAGACGGCGGTTGCTCCCGATGAGGTGGCGATGACGGCAATGAGGGAAGCGCCCATGGCATAGTAGATATTGACGTGAAAGAACAAGACCAGCACCGGGATGAGGACGGCGCCTCCGCCCAAGCCGGTGATGGCGCCCAGGATGCCGGCGAAGTAGGAAACCACCAGTAAGATGCTTGAAAAGGCGAGTACACTCATCGACTTTTAGACTCATTTGTAAGAAACTATGATTTTAGCGTATCCTGAAATGAATGATAGGGAAATCCGTTCATGCTCAGTCAAGCGAAACGTTTCTTGGAAGAGAAGGCTCCTAAAAAACTCCGGGATTGGTATTTCACCTGGATACCTTCTCAAAACACCGTTTTTTCTCCAGACCGCTGTTGTCTCACCGTCAGCGAGGACAAACTCATTTTTCTGCATGCCCGCAAAACAGGGCCCAAGGCGGAACTGGTCTACAGTGAGATTTTTGCCTATGAACGCCTTCAAGAACTCCAGGGGATCTTGGCGGAGGTGGTGCAAAGCCGCGGATTAAAAGGGGTACGCACGACGTGGATCTTGCGACCCGAGCACTATCAACTGTTGCAGACCGAGGCCTTGCCGGTTGCACCCAGTGAGTTTCAGGCCGCGATCCGTTTTAAAATCAAGGAGCTGATTCATTTCCCTATGCAGGATGCGGTCATTGACAGTTTCCCCATGCCCGCCGCTAAATTAGCGACTTCCCTGAACACCATTATGTTGGTCGTGGCCCGTCTCAGTGTCCTGAAGCCGATTGCCGATCAAATCAATGCGAGCGGTTTAACACTGACCACCGTGGACATTCAAGAGCTTTGCTTCCGTAATTTAACCGCCCTCTTTGAAAAGGATGAAAAAAGCTCGGCCTTGATTTTTCTGCGAGAGGACAAAAGCTTTTTGATCGTCACCAGTCAGCAACAACTGTATTTTTCCCGTTATTTAGACGTCAACCTCAAGTCCCTGCGGGCTGCGCAAGAAGGCCCCGATAGCCAAGCGGCGCTGGATGCGTTGGTGAATACGGCGGCGCTTGATATACAGCGCTCTTTTGACTATTACCAAAGCCAATGGCGGCTGCCGGAGCCGGCGCGAATTTTTCTCGAAACACAACGGGCTTGTCCCATTGACATGCAAACCCTGTTATCGCAACGCTTGAATGTGGCGGTGAACACCATCGATCTGTCACCCTATTTTGATAATCGGGCCGGATTGGATTTGAAGACGGAAGGCTTTTTCTTACCGCTGTTGGGCGGGATTTTACGTGAGTGGGAACAGAGCTATGTTGCAGCACATTAATCTATATCTTCTTTTCCCCGAGCAGAAAAAATCGTTTCTGACCCTGCGTTTGATGGCTTTTTCCTATGGGGCATTTGTCTTGCTTCTTGCCCTGCATTTCTGCGTCGAATGGTGGGGAAAACACCGCGAGACCCAGCAGGTGCAGGCCTTGACGCTGGAAGTCAATCAAGTCGGCCAGCGGCTGGCGCAAATTCACCAGCAATATCCCATGTTGGACCTCAAAGACATGGAAACGTCGCTGCGTCATTTGCAGGAAGAGTTGGATGAGAAAAACCGCATCTTCAATTTAGTGTTCGGCAATCAAAATTTTTCCAATGACTTGCTCGGTGTTGCGAAAGCGGCGGTTTCAGACGTGTGGTTGGTGGATATCCAAGCGACCACGGACGACAAGGGGCTGATTTTCAAAGGCTATGCCTTGCAGGCCAGCGCCGTTCAAGAATTTCTCAATCGCTTGGCGTTGCAGAAAGAATTTGCCGGCTTGAATTTCCAGCTCCAGGAAATGAAACAAGAAGAGCTCCACAAGGAACCCGTGCTGCATTTTATTATTTCGACGCAGGAGGCTCATGAAAGTCAAGTTTGAAAAACAAGCCGTGGAGCAGTGGCTGGCCGCGCGCAGTAAGCGCGAGGCGATATTGGTTTATCTGGCGGGCTTTGCCGTGGTTTATATTGTCTGGAACCTCTTCTTTGAAATGCCGCTGAAACGCCAGAAACTGGCCCTGGAAAATCAAATTCAGGATCTCCACAAAATGCTGGACACACAGCAAGGTAATTTAAGTGAGGTGGAGAGGCTCATCAACAGTTCCGCCTTTGTCCGCCAATTGCAAAGACAACAGAAACTCAATTCCCAATCGGTGCAGGCGGGGAAAGTGCTGCACAGTATCGAAGAGACGTTTGTTCCTGTGGACCTGCTCGCGCGCGTGACCAATGATATCATTGCGCAGCAAGCGGAGGTCAGTTTGGTCAGCATGAAAACATTCTCTGCGGAACCGTGGTTGCAAACACCGGGTGCCAAGCAAAATTTTTCCAGCCTGCAGGGTGTCTATCAGCACCGTATGGAGCTCGAGTTTCGAGGGACGTATTTTAATGCCATCGCTTTTCTCGGGCATTTGGAGAAATTGCCTTGGCATCTCTATTGGGACCATTTGGATTATCAGGTTCTGAATTATCCAGAAGCCAGGGTTTTGCTCCGTTTTTATGTTCTCAGCAATGAGAAGGGGTAGCCGATGAGCATCTTTTTTCGCATGTTGCTTTTTGTTTATTTTCTTTTTACGCAAACCGTTTTTGCGAGTTTTCGTGATCCAACGCGTCCTTTAATCGCTGCAGAGAAAGGCGCTCCGGAAGCGCAAACCTGGGATTTGCAGGCCATTATTATTTCCAAAGGCCGGCGTTTTGCTATTTTCAATGGTCAGCCCCTCTACGTGGGCAGCGAGCTCGCCGGCTTTAGGGTGGTCGGTATTGATCCAAATACCGTGCATCTGGAGGGGCCTGATGGTAAAATGACTTTGTTCTTGTTTAATCAAGTTATTAAAAAATCAGCGGATCAGGCGATTTAGGGAAGGATCGGCTTATGCAAAGAACGGCCAAGGGATTGATCATCTTGCTGTTAGCAGCCCTGTGTTTCTGTGCCTGCACAACACCAAAACCCGCCAAACGACCCACCTCGTGGGACGAAATTCGTGCGGGCATGAAGAAAGATGTTTACATCGATCAGGCCATTGCACGCAAAAATATTCATCTCCCTCCCACCGTGAGCCAAGGGCTCTTACCCCCTTTGTCCGCGCCGGCAATGGCTGACGGCCGGCCTATCCATAAACGCTTTGATATCAGCACCAACAAAATGCCCGCCCGCGCTTTTTTCATGGGATTGGTGGAAGGCACGCCTTACAACATGGTTGTGAATCCCAAGGTCACAGGCGAGATCTCGCTCAATCTTAAGAATGTGACGATTGATGATGCCATGGCTATGGTGCGCGACACTTATGGTTATGAGTATCGACGCACGCCCTATGGTTATGAGGTGTTGCCGCAGGAATTGGTCACGCAAATTTTTACCGTCAATTACTTGAATATGAAGCGGCTTGGAAAATCCTACACGGAGGTGTCGTCCGGACAAATCAGCGAAAAGATTTCCGGCACCAGCGTGAATGGCTCAACGTCAACCCCGGTGGTGAGTTCGTCTGAGAAAACTTCGGGGAGCAGCGTCGACACACGTTCGAAGATGGATTTTTGGAATAACCTCGATACCACACTGAAGAGTATGATCGGTGTTAACGAGGGGCGGTCGGTGGTGGTCAATGCGCAGGCGGGTTTGGTGATTGTGCGGGCTTACCCCGCGGAATTGCATCAGATTGCTCTTTATCTGGATCGTATTCAAGTCAATGTGGGCCGTCAAGTGGTGCTCGAGGCCAAAATTCTCGAAGTGCAACTGAATGATCAATTCGAAGCGGGCATTGACTGGAATCTCTTTGGTCGTGTGGCCTCCGGCAATGGCGGTGTTACGCAGGTGGGAGCGCAAAGCTTAACGGGCATTGATTTTAATCTTAATGATTTCAACAGTATTTTTACTCTGCGCGTTTTTGGAACCTTTGGCACTCTGATTAAATTGTTGCAAATGCAAGGCGATGTGCAAGTGCTGTCGAGCCCGCGCATTTCGACGGTGAACAATCAAAAAGCCGTCATTAAGGTCGGTAGCGATTCGTTTTATGTGACGGGTGTTTCCACGTCCAATACCATTGTAGGAACCAACACGCTGCCCTCTGAAAATGTGGACTTGACGCCCTTCTTCTCCGGTGTGACGCTGGATGTCACGCCCCAAATCAGCCGCCAAAAAGAAATTATCTTGCACATTCATCCCACCATCAGCCGGGTGACGGAACAACAGACCAACATTGTGCTGGGTACGACGCCCTCCTCAACACCGGGTGTGCCTGCTTCCAATAATACCTTTACCCTGCCACTCGCGCAGAGCACCATTCGTGAATCCGACAATGTGGTGCGGGCCATGAGCGGACAAATCGTCGTCATCGGCGGCTTGATGCAGAATAATACAACGGAGCAAATAGCTGGCGTGCCGTTTTTATCGCGGCTGCCAGTGATTGGTCCTTGGTTCCGTCGCACCGAGCAAATTTCACAGAAATCAGAATTGGTGATCCTCTTGCGAGCCAGTATTGTCGACAACCGCACCTGGACCACGGAATTGGAGAAGTCCGATAACAAATTCTCCAAACTGGACCGTGGCTTCCATGCCGGTGGCTTGCCGGAAATTTTTGGTACAGAAGGGGAACGGGATGATTATCAATGCCGGGAATTATCGACTTGTCAGTCTGTCTATAAACAGTAAGGGGTAGGCGATGTACCTCGATCACTTTCAACTTAAAGATGTGCCCTTTGCTTTAACACCGAACATTGAATTCTATTGCCAGTTGAAAAGCCATCAGGAAGCCTTGAATACCTTGCTGTTTTGTCTGCGCAGTGGCGAGGGTTTCATCAAAATTATCGGCGAAGTGGGCTCGGGTAAGACGCTCTTGTGTCGTAAATTACTGCATTGCTTGGAACACGATTTTTTTACGGCTTATATTCCGAATCCCGACTTAAGCCCCTTGGAATTGCGTCGTGCCTTTGCTCGCGAGTTGGGGATCAATCCGGCGCTCTTGCAAGATCAACACGAATTATTGAGTATTATCAACAGCCGATTGGTGGAACTGCATGCAGCGGGGAAACGGGTGGTCTTGATTCTGGACGAAGCCCAGGCGATTCCCTTGGAAAGTTTAGAAGCGGTGCGCTTGCTCACCAATCTTGAAACAGAAAGAGCGAAACTCATGCAAGTGGTTTTATTCGGTCAGCCGGAACTTGATGCGCACTTAACGCTGCCGCAGTTTCGCCAGCTAAAACAGCGCATTACTTTTTCTTATTACTTGTCGCTGTTATCACGCGAGGAACTAGACACGTATTTGTTTCATCGCTTAGCGGTTGCCGGCTACACCTACGGTGCGTTGTTCACGAAAAAAGCGCGCAATATGTTGTTTCAAACCAGCCGTGGCGTGCCGCGTATCATTAATGTTTTATCCCATAAGGCTTTATTGATTGCCTATGGGCGTGGTGAGCGGGTGATCACCCACCACATGTTAAAACGCGCGATTCAAGACACGGAAGTGGCGATACGGCAACGAGGTCGTCATTGGTATTTATTACTGGCCGCCGGCTTGGTGCTCGGCCTGATTTGTATGATCCTCGCTTAAAAGGATTCTTGGGATGAGTTTGATCAATCAAATGTTGAAAGATTTGGAGAATCGGACCAACAAACCGACACAGTCCGAGATGGTGCTCACCGGCTTGCAGTCGGCTGTGCATCCTAAACCCATCAAAAAGAAAAGCGTCGCGTTGCAGCTCGCCGTTGTGGCCTTGATTGGGATTTGGGTATGGAACCTGGCCGCTTATTATCGACACAATCACCCACGGTCTGCGACAGTGGCGCCCGTGCCCGCTGCTGCACCTGCGCTAGCGCCCACAATTGTGAAACCGGCTGCTGTTGCTGCACCCACCACCGCGGAAGTACAGCCGATGGCAGGGACTTTAACGGGTATTTCCATGCAAACGCACGGCAAAATGACCTATGTGCGCTTCTTATTGGACCGAGAGGTTTTTTACCGCGTGAATTCAGATCCCTTAGAGCACAGTATCACCTTGACCTTGGACAATACCGCTCTCAAAGTCAATCTGCCACCGCTGGATCTCGCCAGCAGCGCCTTGCGCGATTTGCAAGTGCGTCCAGCCAATCAAGGCCGGCTGAATATTGTTCTTCTGCTGAAACCCGAAGCCAAACTGAGCAATTTGGAATTAAACAAAGAAAGTAAATACCCGGAATTACAAGCCGATTTTCTCTTGGAAAAGGTCACGGCGGAAGCAAAACCGGTATTGCAAATGCAACCCCCGATGGAGGCCGGCCCGACAGACGCTGAAAATCAACAGCCTGCCGGTCGCTTTAAAAAAGTGGCTCTCGCTTTGTCGGGTGAGGAAGAATACCAGAGTGCTTTGCGTTTAGCAGAAGAGGGGCAATTGGACAAAGCCATCCAGCGGTTGGCCATTCTCGTGGAAAAATATCCAAATGATCATGTTGCCCGTGAATCGCTGATTCGTTTTTTGATTCAAAGTGATCGCCAAGAACAAGCCGAAGAGCACTTGGCAGCAGGTCTGCGTTTGCAGCCCCATTACCCGCCGTTCATCGAAATCAAAGCCCGTTTTTTAGTAGACAACGGCCAGGTTTTTCAAGCACTCCATTTATTGAAAAAAGCACCGCCGGCCTTGGCCACCTATCCAGAATATTATTCTTTTTTGGCAGCCCTCTACCAACGCCTGGGTCAATTGCCGGCGGCTGAAAATCTTTACCAACAATTAACAGCCCTGCACCCGGAAAAAGGCGTGTGGTGGCTTGGTCTTGCGGTGACGGAAGAAGCGCTGGGGAAAACGGCCCAAGCCATGGAAGCCTATGGCAAGGCCGATCACAGTCCTGATCTTGATCCGGAATTGCGTGGTTATGTGGGCACCCGTTTGCGGGGCTAGGATGCCCTTCGTTTGATAAAAGGAAAACCGGACCAGGACGGCCATGGCACTCACCAAGAAAATCCATATCGGTGAAATGCTCCTTGAGCATAAACTGATTACACATGAGCAGTTGGACAAGGCGGTCGCCCAGCAAAATGCAACGGGGGGCAAGCTCGGTCAAGTGCTGATTGACCTTGGCTATATTTCCGAAGAAAAACTGCTCGAACTGCTGGCCCAGCAATTAAAAATTCCCTATGTCGATTTGAAAACGTACACCTTTGTGCCCGAGGTCGTGCAACTCTTGCCGGAGTTGTATGCCCGTAACTTGCGCGCGATTGTATTGGCGAAAGAAAGCACGGCGCTATTGGTCGGAATGGCCGATCCGCAAAATTTGCTGGCCCAGGACGAACTCTCGCGCGTCTTGGGCAGCTCCATCCGCGTGGCCCTGGTTCGTGAATTGGACTTGATTAAGTCGTTTGATGCGTTGTACCGCCACGCCACGGAAATTATTCAATTTGCCGAGGAATTGTCCGAGGAAATCACTCGCAGTGATTATGACGTTGAACAGCTGAGCGTCGGACTGTCGACGTCCGATGCGCCCGTGGTCAGACTGTTAGAAACCATTTTTGAGGATGCGGTGCAGGTGCATGCGTCGGATATCCATATTGAGCCGCGCGAACATGGCTTGGGCATTCGTCATCGCGTCGATGGCATTCTGCATGAGCAAATCATCAAAGAAACGCAAGTGGCACCCGCGTTGACCTTGCGTCTCAAACTGATGGCGGGCCTGAATATCACCGAAAAGCGCTTGCCGCAGGATGGTCGCTTTAGCATGAAAATCCACGAGAAAAATTTTGACGTCCGCTTGTCGACCATGCCGGTGCAGTATGGCGAATCGGTGGTGATGCGTTTGTTGAATCAATCGGCGGAAAGTTTTGGCATGGAACGTGTCGGTTTGCCAGCCTATTTACTCACCGTGATCCGCCGTATCATCACGATGCCGAATGGCTTGCTCTTGGTCACCGGGCCGACCGGTAGCGGCAAGACCACCACGCTCTATGGGATCTTGCATGAGCTGAACAAGCCAGACAAAAAAATCATTTCGGTGGAAGACCCCGTCGAATACCGCATGGCACGCATTAATCAAGTGCAGGTCAATGCGCGTATCGATCTCAGTTTTGCGCGCGTTTTACGTGCCGTTTTACGTCAGGATCCCGATATTATTTTGGTGGGGGAATTGCGCGACTCGGAGACGGTTGCCATGGCGATGCGTGCCTCCATGACGGGCCACTTTGTGATGTCGACCTTGCACACCAATGACTCCATCAGTTCTGCTATTCGCTTGCTTGACATGGGCGCCGAAGGATTTTTGGTGGCGACGATTTTGCGTGCTGTTCTCGCGCAGCGTTTGGTAAGACGGGTATGCCCCGACTGCGTTGAAATTCATCAGCCCACTGCCGAAGAAAAGGTGTGGCTGTCAACGGTGCCGAATTATTCCGCTGAGGGCAAGACTTTTTATAAGGGTCTCGGGTGTACCTATTGCCATAACACCGGGTATAAAGGGCAAATCGGGGTGTTTGAATTCTTGGAAATCACGCCTTATTTGGCGGAAATGTTGCGCTTGAAGGACACGGCTGAATTTAATAATGCCGCCCGCCATAGCCCGCAGTTTCGTCCTTTGATTTTGAGTGGCATGGACTTGGTGGATGAGGGAACCACCACCATCAGTGAAATGATCCGCATCATGGGTGAGAGTTTGGTAACGACCCAAGCCTATGCGCCCTCGGAGAAATCGCATGCCAACCTTTGAGTTTCAAGGGCGCGACATGAGCGGCAAGCGTGTCGAGGGCTTACGGTTGGCCTCAAATGCCGAACATATTTCCGCGCAGTTGATCAAGGAAGGCATTATTCCCTTTGCGATCAAACGCATCGAGATTGAAGAGGACATTTGGAAAACCCTCCAGGATATTCTCAAGAGCGGGCGCATTTCTGCCGATGAAATGGGTATTTTCTCGCGCCAAATGTATACCCTGACCAAAGCGGGTGTGCCCATTACCATTGCGATTCGCCGTTTAGCGGAAACAGCGCGCTCGAAAAGCATGACCGCGGCTTTAAATGGGATCACCGAAGCTTTGGAAGGAGGACAGGATTTGGCCTCGGCCATGCAACGGTATCCCAAGGTCTTCACGCCGGTAATGATTTCGATGATTCGCGTGGGTCAAAGCAGCGGCCGCTTGGACGAGGCTTTTTTGCATCTGAATGAATATATTGAGTTGGAGTCGAGCGCGATTAAACGCTTGACCGCGGCCACGCGTTATCCGCTCTTTATTCTCATTTCGATGATTGCGGCCATTGTGGTGGTCAACTATTTTGTGATTCCGACTTTTTCCAGAGTGTATGAGACGGCCCATATTCCCTTGCCCGGTTTGACGGTGGCCTTGATTGAGATTTCCAAGTTCACCACGGATTATTGGGTTTATCTCCTGAGTTTCACGGTTCTCAGCATCACCTGGGCCGTTTATTATTTAAAAACGCCGGAGGGTACGCTCTGGTGGGACCGGACGCGCTTGAAGTTGCCGATTATCGGCTTGCTGATGCAGCGCATCGTCTTATTACGCTTCACCCAAGTGTTTGCGATTGTCACCCGTGCGGGGGTGCCTTTACTGGAAAGTTTAACCTTGGTTGCGCAAGCCTGTAATAATAGTTATGCCCAACAAGAAATCCTCGGCATGCGAGAATCCATTTTGAGAGGCAAAACTTTAACACAAGCCGCGCTATCGGTCGATTTTTTTACTCCTCTAGAGATTCAAATGCTCACTGTCAGCGAAGAAACCGGCGAGCTTGCGGAAATGATGCAGCAAATGAGTTCCTTTTATGAAAGAGAAGTGGATTATGATTTAAAGCGCTTAAGTGATGTCATTGAGCCCTTGCTTATTGTTTGCTTGGCAATTGTTATTTTAATGTTGGCTTTTGCGGTATACTTGCCCATATGGGATTTAATAAAATTGGCGCATACATGATATAATACAAAGGGATATTTGGAGCAGTTTAATCTATTGATAGAGAAGGAGCTTTACAATGAAGAGCAGGGAACAGCAAGCGGGTTTTACATTGATCGAATTAGTCATTGTGATTGTCATTCTGGGCATTCTCGCCGTGATGGCAATTCCAAAATTCATTAGCCTTTCATCGGACGCACAGTCTGCTGCTACCAATGGTGTGGCTGCTGCCTTGGCTTCTGCAAATTCCACCAATTATGCAGCGCGCTCTGAAAACTCTGCCAATGGTGTTGCGGTGAGCAATTGCACGGGTGTGGCCGCTGCTCTTTTAGGCGGCACATTGCCAGCAGGCTATACCATTACCTCCGGTGCAGTGACGGTAGGCAATACCGTGAGTTGCACACTCAATGGTCCTAGCAGCACGACAGGCACTTTCTCAGCCACGGGCATTAATTAAGAAACGGGCATTCATTAAGGAAAGGAGTGGGACAATGCAGACGAAGCAAGCAGGTTTTACCTTGATTGAATTAGTCATTGTGATTGTGATCCTAGGGATTTTGGCGTTCATGGCGATTCCCAAGTTTATTAATCTGTCCTCGGATGCGCAGAGCGCAGCGACCAACGGCGTAGCCTCAGCTTTGTCAGCGGGTAGTTCCATTAATTACGCTGCTCGCTCTGAAAATTCGGCCAATGGTGTCTCGGTGACCAATTGCACCAATGTGTCTGCAACACTCCAGGGAGGTTCTTTACCAGCGGGGTATACCATCACGAGCCTTGCCATTTCGGCTGGGACGACTTCCTCCTGCGCTCTGACCGGCCCAGGCTCGAGTACGGCGACTTTTACCGCAACAGGGATTAATTAATTTTTCATCCCTGACACTCGCATGAAGAAGCAGTGTGGTGTTACGTTCATTCAAATTGGGTTGGTTATTTTCCTTCATGGGACTAATTTACCCAATTATTAGGTAAGTTTTGATGGGCGAGGAAGGCCTTATTCTGACGCACCCTTGATGAGTCTCTCTAGGAAGAGACTACTGCACCCTTTGCTTTTTTGAGTGAGGCGCTTAAATACCATAGCCTGCCAAAATAAGCCAACAAACCCACACCGGTCCACACGCCAAAACCGATCCACGTGATGGCGGAGAGGGAGGTCATGAGATACAAACACAACAGGATGCCAAGCAGCGGAACGAGCGGACTCCACGGGGTTCTAAAAGGTCGTGGGAGCTGCGGTTTGGTGATGCGTAACACCAAGACCGATCCACAGACAGCAATAAAGGCCGCCAAGGTGCCAATGTTGACGAGGCTTGCGATATGGCCAATAGGAAAAATACCCGCGACTGCTGCCATGATCATAGCAGCGATCCAGATCAAACGACGCGGGGTCTGACTTTTGGCATGAATTTTGGCGAAAAAATGGGGCAAGAGATCATCGCGTGCCATGGCAAGAAAAACGCGTGAGAAACCGTAGTACATGGCGAGGATGGCGGTGGTTAAACCCGCAATGGCGCCAATGGAAATGATTTCCGCCGCAAAGCGATGACCGACTTTCAATAATGCCAGGGCAACGGGCGAAGAAACATTCAACTGGAAATAGGGCACCAAACCAATCAAGACGGCCGCCACCAGAATATAAATAATGGTGCAGACCACTAGCGAGGCCAGAATGCCAATGGGGAGATTGCGTTGTGGGTTAATGGTTTCTTCAGCGGCGGAAGCGACGGAATCGAAGCCGATGTAGGCAAAGAAAATCAAGCCGGCGCCATTCACAATGCCTTGTAGGCCGAAGGGGAAGAAGGGATGCCAATTTTCAGCTTTAAAATAAAAGAGGCCAATACCGATAAAGAGAGCGATGACCAGTAATTTGATGGTGACGACAATTTCATTAAAACGCGCACTTTCTTTGATGCCAATGGATAACACACCGGCAACGGCCAAAATGACGAGGACGGCCGGCAAGTTGATCAGGCCGCCGCTGAATGGGTCGGTTACCAGGATATGGGGCAGAGTGATGCCAAAGGCTTTGAGAGCGCTTTGGACATAGCCGGACCAGCCAATGGAAACCGTGGAGGCATCCATGCCATATTCCAGCAAGAGGTCCCAACCGACCACCCAGGCGAAAAACTCGCCGATACCGGCATAGGCGTAGCTATACGCGCCACCACAGCCACCGAAGCAGGAGGCGAGCTCGGCATAGGAGAGGGCTGCGAAACTGCAGGCCAAGCCGGCGAGCAAATAAGACAAAATGATGGCCGGACCGGCTTGGGTAGCAGCCGCCACGCCCGTCAAGACGAAAATACCAGCACCAATGATGGCACCGATGCCGAGCATGGTCAGATCGGTTGCCGTTAAACAACGGCGTAATTCGGAATTTTCATCCGTGTTATGGCTCACGGCTTTGGTACGAAATAGGTTCTTCACGACTGCCCACCCCTCAACAGAAAATGACTCTTTTTGCAATAATAAATGCTTGCTAATAACAAAGTAGTGCAACATTAAAACAGCATCTGGGCTTGATGTCAAACGAGGTCATTTTCAAGGATATAGCGTTTGAGGAATGTCTGCAGGCGGGTGAAATCGAGGCTTTTAGAGCAATAAGCAAGATAGTTATCGGGGCGAATGAGGTAGCAAGCGGCCCCCTGCGCTTGAAAGCGCTGATGCAGGGCTTTTCGTTCATCCACGAGGAGGGGTTCCAAGCCTGCCCATTTTTTATCAGCAATGATAAACACGTGGATGGTCTTGGAATAGTGCAGCGCAAGCTGTTGTTGCAAGGTTGTTATTTTTTCGAGCGTTTTTTCCGAAGCCCCTAAGCCTGTGAAGAGCAATAGTTTGTGCTCGGGCAGGCGCAAATAGGTATGCAGGCGGTTGGTTTGATTGATCCAGACGTCAGGAATCCGCTCGCCGGGCTGCGGTGCTTGCCGGCCGAGAGAGCTGCTGTAATCAATTACCGCGCTGTTTTTATAGCGCAGGCTCAGCTGTGTCAGCCGCTGGCTGAATTTTTTGGCAAGTAGCGGGAAGTGGTTCAAGACTTTAAAAAACCACGGGCGCAATTTCAACACGATGGGATTTTCATGCAAGGCTATTTTTGTGAAGGTTTCCGTGTATTTTACAATGCCACTGAGCAGGGGGTAGCGTTCGGCTTGATAGCTGTCGAGGAGGGTTTGCGGGGCCTGGCCTTGGATGACCATGGCGAGCTTCCAGGCGAGATTATAGGCATCCTGCAAGCCGGTATTCATGCCTTGGGCGCCGGCCGGGGAGTGGACATGGGCGGCATCGCCGGCAAGGAAAATCGGGCCATGACGCAGGTTTTTGACGATTTTGCTATGGATCCAAAAGGGCGAGATCCAGGAAACGGCGTTGACGTCATAGTCGCCTTGCGACCGCTCTTGAATCATTTCTTTCACTTCTTTTTCGCCAAGGAATTTTCGGGGGGATTGATGCAGATTCACACTGATGCGGTAATGCTGAGCACCCAAAGGAATGGCGAGGAGCAGGGTTCCTTTATTAAAAAAAACATGGAGCTCGGAGTTGGATAAAAAAGAGCTCATGTCGGTATTGGCAACTATAAATTGCTCAGATAGATCGTCTCCCGGGAAAGGAATTTGGCAGAGTTCGCGGACGCGGCTATTGGCGCCATCACATGCAAGAAGCCAGTCACAGCTTAAGATCTCTTGTTGGTTGCTGTCGAGGGAGGTGAGGGTACAGCTGAGAGGACGGTTGTCCTCGTGTGTTAAAGCACTGAATTCCAGAGGTCGTTCAACGGTATGGCCTTGTTCCACTAAATGGGCATTGAGGAGGCGTTCGGTTTCACTTTGCGGCAGGGCCAAGATAAAATGATAAAAAGAATCAAGATGTTCAAAGGAAATCCGCGCGAGATCTTTGCCGTCTGCATGCAGATGAGCGGCCTTGCAGGCCTGGCCCAGTTTCAGAAATTGATGAGCGAGCCCGAGGTTGTCGAGGAGTTCCAGGGTTCGCGGCTGAATACCAACGGCATTGGCCGTCAGCGTACGCTCCGCCTTTATATCAATAATCCGAAACGCAATCCCCCGCCGCGCCAATTCACAGGCCATCAGCAAGCCCGTGGGCCCTGCGCCGACAATGAGAACCGGAATATGACTGCCCATGCAAATATCCTTTTCTGCTTCTTTTATTTTAGCATAACTAGCCAGTCCCCTTTCCTCCACGCTTTCGGTGGAGGAAAGAGTTAGGGATAGGAGGTATAATAAACATGTTCAGGAACTGTCATCCCGACTAAAAGCGTGTCGGGATGACAACAGGGTACGTTAACCCCGGTATAATTTATGCGTCGATCCCTGAAGCCCCTAGCCCCTCCCTCCATAACAAGCATGGAGGGAGGGGGAGATTGCTCTAGGAGAGTGGGGCTCCCATAAGGAAAATCAGCATGTTTGACAAAGATACCCTCGAAATTGTCTTTTCCGTCGTGATCAGTCTTTTTGGTCTGGGTTATTGCTCCTATGGCAGAAAAAACCACCCTTATTACCTCCTTTGCGGTCTGGGCCTGCTGTTTCTGCCATTTTTCGTGGAAACGCTGCACTGGCTTTTCCTATTCGGCTGCCTCTTGATCCTCTTGCCCTATCTCTTGGACCGCTAAAGCAGCTTTTAAAATCGCCATGAATCCTTTAACATAAATTGAGTGCAAGCAGAGGGAACTGCGTGAGCTTCTTTAAATACGAGCTTGGAGAAACAGTGGATCTTTTACGGGAGGCTGTCCGTGATTTTGCCTCTATGGAAATCGCCCCGCAGGCGGCTGACTGCGACCGACAGAATCATTTTCCTGCCGATCTGTGGCCAAAGCTTGGAAAGCTTGGCATCTTAGGGATCACCATTGAAGAAAAATACGGCGGCTCAGGCCTGGGCTATTTAGAGCATGCCGTGGTCATGGAGGAAATCAGCCGTGCTTGTGCAGCCATTGGGCTGAGCTATGGCGCGCATTCCAATCTCTGTTTAAATCAAATTCGCTTGAACGGGACCCACGAGCAAAAATCCCGTTATCTTCCTCTATTATGCAGCGGTGAATGGGTCGGTGCGCTTGCCATGAGTGAAGCCCAGGCCGGCTCCGATGTCATGGGCATGCGTTTGCGCGCTGAAAAAAAAGGCGACCATTATCTTTTGAATGGCAACAAAATGTGGATCACCAATGGACCGGAAGCGCAGGTGCTCGTGGTCTATGCGAAAACCAATCCGACGGCCGGTCCGCATGGGATTACAGCCTTTATCGTTGAGAAGGATTTTGCGGGATATGCAGTGGCGCAAAAGCTGGATAAATTAGGGATGCGTGGCTCAAACACCTGTGAATTGGTCTTTGAAAATTGTGTTGTGCCGGTAGAGAATGTGTTGGGTGCGGTGGACGAGGGTGCCAAAGTCTTGATGAAAGGACTGAATTATGAGCGCGTGATCTTGGCAGCCGGGCCGGTGGGTATCATGCAGGCCTGCATGGACGTGGTCTTGCCTTACATTCATGCGCGCAAGCAATTTGACAAGCCGATCGGCGAATTTGAGTTAATCCAAGGTAAAATTGCCGATATGTATACAACGCTCATGGCCTCCCGCGCTTTTCTCTATGCGACGGCGCAGGCCTGTGACCGCGGCATATTGTCACGTAAAGACGCTGCGGCCTTGATTCTCTTCACTTCTGAAAATGCCACGCAGGTGGCGTTGCAGGCCATTCAATGTTTAGGCGGCAATGGCTATGTGAATGATTTTCCCACCGGACGCTACCTGCGCGATGCCAAGCTCTATGAGATTGGTGCCGGCACCTCGGAAATTCGGCGCATGTTGATTGGGCGAGAACTTTATAATGAAACGAATTAGCCCATGAACATCCTGAAAACACACATCAACCCAAAGTCAGCTGCTTTTAAAGCGAATGTGCGGGCCATGACCCTCTTGGTCAAGGATCTCCAAGAAAAGCTCGCGCGTGTCCAAACCGGCGGTGATCACCGAGCGCGTGAACGCCATCAGCAGCATGGAAAATTGCTGCCACGGCAGCGGTTGCAAGGCTTGATTGATGAAAACAGCGATTTTCTCGAATTGTCAGCATTGGCGGGATATGAATTGTATGGCACGGATTTGGCGGCGGGCGGACTCATCAGTGGCATTGGCCGGGTCATGGGCCTCGAGTGCATGATTGTGATTAATGATGCCACAGTGAAAGGTGGCACCTATTATCCCATCACCGTGAAAAAACATTTACGCGCGCAAAAAATCGCGGCAGCCAATCGCTTGCCTTGTATTTACTTGGTGGACTCGGGGGGTGCTTATCTTCCTCTGCAAGATGAAGTTTTCCCTGATGAAATGCACTTCGGACGCATTTTTTATAATCAGGCGCAAATGTCTGCGCAGGGTCTCGCGCAAATTGCCGTGGTGATGGGCTCTTGTACGGCCGGCGGTGCCTATATCCCCGCCATGGCCGATCAATCCATCATGGTAAAAAACCAAGCCACTATTTTTTTAGCGGGGCCGCCCTTGGTCAAGGCCGCCACCGGGGAAGTGGTGACAGCGGAAGCCTTGGGTGGTGCGGAGGTGCATTGCCGTGTTTCCGGCCTTGCCGATTACTATGCGGAAGACGATACCCAGGCTTTGGCATTGGCGCGACGGGTGGTTGCCAATCTCAATCAGTGCAACGTGAAAGCCGGCCAGGAAAATTTTTTAAAAGACATTCAAGAGCCCTTATTTGATGCCAAGGAACTGTATGGTCTCGTCCCTGCGGATCCACGCTATCCTTTCGAGATCCGTGAGATCATTGCACGTGTTGTGGATGGTTCGCGTTTCGATGAGTTTAAAGCCTTGTATGGCAAAACCCTGGTTTGTGGCTTTGCGCATCTCTATGGCATGCCGGTGGGCCTGATTGCCAATAATGGTGTTCTTTTTTCCGAGTCAGCCCTCAAGGGAACACACTTCATTGAGCTCTGCTGTCAGCGTAAAATCCCCCTGGTATTTTTGCAGAATATCACTGGTTTTATGGTCGGCAGCAAATATGAAGCCGAAGGCATTGCCAAGCACGGTGCTAAAATGGTGAGCGCGGTGGCATGCGCTGCGGTCCCCAAAATAACCGTTATTCTGGGTGGCAGTTATGGTGCCGGCAATTATGCGATGTGTGGCCGCGCCTATGATCCGCGCTTTGTCTGGTTGTGGCCCAATGCGCGCACCGCCGTGATGGGCGGAGAACAAGCGGCCCAGGTCATGGCCCAAGTGACCCGAGAGAAAAAAACGCGTCGCCGCGAACAGTGGTCACTCCAAGAAGAAGAGGCATTGAAAGTACCGATCATTGAGCAATATCAAAAGCAAGTACAGGCGTATTACTCCAGTGCGCGATTGTGGGACGATGGCGTCATTGATCCCGCAGACACCCGCAAGGTATTGGGCCTGAGCTTATCTGCGGCTTTGAATGCGCCGATTCAAAGCACCCACTTCGGTTTATTCAGGATGTGAAGTCTATGTCGACGGCAGCTCTGCAGGTTTCAACACAGGCGAACGTCACCACGCTCTGCCTTCATCGCCCGCACAAATGCAATGCTCTTGATGGTCCGCTGGTGCAATTGTTGCGCGAGGCGTTCTTCACAGCGAGCCGAGACCCCGAGACGCAAATCGTAGTTTTGCGGGGCGAAGGCGAGCATTTTTGCGCCGGCGCCGATTTGGCGTGGATGCAGCATTTGGCTGGCAGTTCTTTTGAGCAGTGTCAAGAGGATGCCCGGAATCTTGCGTCCTTGCTGTATCAGATGTACTCCTTTCCCAAGCCCCTGATCGCCTTGGCCCACGGCAGTACGCTGGGCGGGGGTCTGGGTCTTTTGGCCTGCGCTGACCTGGTGCTGGCTGCCGAGGGTGCGTCTTTTTGCTTCTCCGAAGTGAAACTCGGTCTCGTGCCAGCCGTCGTGAGCCCCTATGTGCTTGCAGCGATGGGAGAGAAAGCCGCCCGTTATTATTTTTTGACCGCCGAACGTTTTGGCCTGGCAGAGGCGTTGCGTTTTGGATTGGTGCAGAAGGTCGTGCCCGCGGCAGATTTGGCTACAGCGGGCAGGAACGTGAGCCAAACGCTCTTAGGCCACAGCCCAGCTGCCTTGGTCGAGGTCAAACACCTGCTGTCTTTTGTGAGCAACCAGGAAATTTCCTTGGAGCTTTCTGAAAAGACGGCAGAAAGCTTTGCCAAAATGCGCGTTTCCCCCCAGGCCCAAGAAGGCTTGCAAGCTTTTTTGGAGAAACGTCCGCCGCAGTGGGAAAAATTCCCATGATCTTTCCACGCTATGTGAAAATGGTCGAAGTGGGCCCGCGGGACGGCTTGCAGAATGAGTCACAAATGCTGCCGGCATCCGTCAAAATTGATTTTATTAATCGTCTTTCCGACACGGGCTTGTCCGTTATCGAGGCCACCAGTTTTGTCTCACCGCAAAAAATTCCTCAGTTGGCGGACCAACGGGAAGTATTCGCGGGTATCCAACAAAAACCCGGCGTGCAGTATCCGGTGCTGGTGCCCAATCGTCGCGGCTTGGACAATGCTCTGGCGGTGGGTGTCAACGATATTGCCGTTTTCACCTCGCCGTCACAGCAGTTTAATCAACACAATATCCAGTGTTCAGTCGAAGAAAGCTTGGAGCGTATTGCGCAAGTGATGGTGGTTGCAGAACAGCACAAGCTGCGGGTACGCGGTTATATATCTTGTGTTCTCGGTTGTCCGTATGAGGGAGACATGGCGCCTGAAAAAGTGGCGGTATTGGCGGAACACTTGCTCAAGCTCGGCTGTTATGAAATCTCCTTGGGAGACACCATTGGTGTTGGAACGCCGCTGCGTGTGGTGGCGTTGTTGCGCCAGGTGACGGCGAAAATTCCGCTGGAGAAAGTGGCCGTTCATTTTCATGATACCTATGGTCAGGCGCTCGTGAATATTTATGCTGCATTAGAAAACGGTGTGGCGGTGATTGACAGTGCGGTTGCCGGTCTCGGCGGTTGTCCGTATGCAACGGGTGCCTCAGGCAATGTCGCCTCCGAGGATGTGCTGTATCTCCTGAATGGACTCGGCATTGAAACGCGAGTCGATTTTAAAAAGTTGCTTGCTGTGGGACGATTTATTTCACAGGTGCTGGGTAAAAAGCCGCAGTCCAAGGTCAATCAAGCGTGTGTTCTCAATTGACGTACATCCGTGGGATACGCTAGAGTCCTAAGAAAATACCAAGGAGAGGACAGGCATGCTACCGCGTTTTAATCTAGTCATCATAAGATCCGTCATGACAACGTTTTTATCGCGCACATCGGAGTCCAAAGAGAGTGTACTCCCCCGTTACAGCCATCAAGCGGTGAGGGAATTGTTGGCGGCCTATGATGCAAGCAAAAATCCAGCGTTTCTGAACGACTTGAAAATAAAGATTCAGGAAGTAGCCGCGCAAAAGCGCCAAGGCCCGCTGATCTCTATTTTAAATGGGATTCTGTCCTTTACCCGTTGTGACAAACAGGCAGGCAAGCCTTCCGTTTTGCGTCAGGTCTTGCCCCTCTTTTTTAGGCAGTTAAGCAAAAATCAGCTGGCGACGCTTTTTATACACAGTGGTGACTCTTTATTACTGCATTTGCTGCTTGCTCACGAAGATACTTGCGTAGCACGTTATTTGGCGCTTTTTCATGATTTCTTAGAAGGAAAGCTCGTATCCACCCACCACTATCGAGAGATTGTTTTGTCTTCGCGGGTGACCGCCTGTCTGATACAGCGGGAGACGGTGTCTCGAGAGCAAGTACGGGTCTATTTGGGAGGCATTTTTCCCGTTTTGAAAAGAATGCAGATGAATTACTCGTTGATTCTGTATGTGCATCTCTTGCACGCCGCAGAATTTCAAGTGAGTGATGAAACACCCGTGTTTAAAGCCCAATTGAGGCTTTTAAAAAGGCGTTTTTTAACTCAAACACTTAGTGCAGCCGCCTATTTTTTGGAGTTGAGCACAACGGATGCACAAGGTTTTACGCTTTTACATCACGTCTTCGGTGCGAATCATCCCGGATTGGCGCAGATATATTTAAGCTGTCTTGCAGCGCTTCCAGAAAGATATCCGCTCAAGCCTCTCTTGCTGGCGGTAGGACCGCAACAGTTTACGTGCTTAGATGCCATTGCGATTTCGGGGAATCTCCAGATCCTGTCTATTTTTACTGAATTTTTAATACAGCACTTCGGCCCGCAAGAGGCGCAGTTCTGCTTGATGCAACTGGCTCGTATTGAAGATGCGGAAGGGTGTCAGACGGGGTTTTCAGAAGGGGATGACACTCATCCCATGAATATTATTTTAGAATTACTGCGGGCGAATCGCGGCGAGGAAGCTTTTTCTTATTTACGGAGGGTGCTCACCACACAGCCCATGTCCACGCCGTCGCCGTCCTTTTATACTGCTTTTCTGAAGCGCGAGTCTTGCAAGCTTTTTTTTAATGAGCCCAAGCATTTATCTCCACAGAGTAAGCAGGTGTTTTTGGCAACCGTCAGGGGATTTTTTTCAGAGAGTAAGCTAGAGACACTCGCCCTCACTCGGCAACAAGAAGAAAGTTGTCTATCGAAGGATTTAGTGAAGAAACTGGAGGGGCCGTTAGAGGATGAGCGGCCTGGCAAACGGTTCTAGCACTTCGTTTCGGTCTCGTGAATCATGGCGCGCATTGTCGCGGGTATGAAGCCCATTTGTGTGAGGCCACCGCCACCCGCGCCGATTTGAATGGTGACCTGGGAATAGGTTTTTTTCCGGCCGGCGGGGTAGAGGGTCGGATGCAGTTCAACTTGCTGCCCATCCTTGCCAATCACTCGATTGCAGCCCGTGACTGATAAAACCACCAGGCGCATTTCTGCAGGCAGCGTTTCACGGATACGATGCAAAAGATGCACTGCTTGGCGTCCGTCATAGCAATACCACTGCTGACCGCGGTCTCGTGGGCTCACGGAGCCTGCGGCACTCAAGCGGACAAAGGTTACAGGCAAGCTGTGTTGCTGGCCGCTCCGGTCCGGCACGGGAAGCGTCTGGGGTGCCAGCAAGGGCACGAGGTGATTGCTGGGGCCGCAGACCACCGGTCCACCCCGCAGGGCGCCCCCGATCAGCAGGGCATTCATCGAGATGCCCGTGACGGAAATTAAATCATACTGCTGGGGCTGAAAAGAAGTGGCGCCTAAAGACAAATGCGCCTGTGAAAAGCGTCGATAATGGCGGGTTTCCCCCGTGGCGCCATTTTCACAAAACTCTAAAACACCGCCTTTTTGCGGATTGCCGTCCACATAGATGCGTTTTAAGCGCCAAGCGTTTTGGATTTCGCCGCCGTGTTTTTGCAGCGCCGTGGTCATCTTTTTTAAAAAATCCGCCTCAAAAATAAAGTCATGGGTTTTTTCCCACAGCGCCAGGGCCTGGCGCGGTCGCAGACCGTATTTTTCAAAGGCTTGATCCGGGGTCAGCGCTCGTAGCACCCGCCCTTCTTCTTTTAAAAAGGCAGCGGCGTCTTCCAAGGCCCGCACCTGTTGAGGGCTTTCGGCAATCAGCAGTGAACCGCGCGGTTCTCGCAACAGGCCGCCAAGGACTTTATCCAAAGAGTGCAGGTAGTCTGCACTGGCTTGTGTGCGCGCACGCATCCGTTCCAAAACCGCCGGCCACAGGCCTTCCTGACGCGCACGTCGATAAAGCTGTGCTAAACGTTGATTGCCCCAGGCCACGCGAAAAGCGGCTGGCCATTGGTGTGGATTGCCTAGCCACTCGCCAAAATTAATGCGGAGCCAAGGGTAATCGGGGTCTAGAACCTGCGAATCATAATGGCAAGGCAGGCAGGCTCGCAGCAGTTCTTTGAAGATAAATGACAGGGGACGGTGGCCCGTGACATAGGCCGGTGCTTCCGTGAAGGCATCGGGTTCACCATGATTGCCGGCACCCGCCCAAATAGGTCGGGTGCATTTTCCCGGAAGGGTTTTCTCCTGATCACTGGCATAGAGGACGGGTTTGCCCTGCAGTGCGTGCTCTAACGCCACAGCAGCAGCGGGTGGGCCGCCCACGGCGACCAAGCACGCTTCGCCCATGACTGCAGTGTGCGGTGGCAGGGTTTGCAAGTCACGAATGTCCACAGGCCGCAGATCGGGTTTTTCCAGTTGTGCGGCTGTCGGCAAGGGAATTTCTGGGAAATACCTCTTCGCCATTTCCAACCATTGCGGATTCGAGGTGGTCCAGGGCGAAAACTGTTTTTTACCCTGACGACGCTCTGTTTCTGCAAATGTCAGATAAGGGTCGTTGTCCACATTTAAAATTCGCATCAAGGACTCACTTCCAGTTCGGATTTCAAGTGCAGTGCCGCCAAACGCTCTTGAACAAAATGCTTCTCGCGCAGGAGTGCTTCGATTTGTTCAACCGGCAAGGGGGGCGAAATGATAAAGCCTTGTATTTCATCGCAGGCATTCATTTTTAAGAAACTGTATTGCTGGAATGTTTCAACGCCTTCCGCGATGACCTTCATTTTCAAATTATGAGCCATCATAATAATGGCCTTGACGATGGCGCCATCGCCACTGCTGGAAGCGAGATCCGTGATAAAAGAGCGATCAATTTTAATGATATCAATCGGGAAGCGGCGTAAATAACTCAGACTGGAATAGCCCGTGCCAAAATCATCGATGGAAATAGCAATGCCCAGATTTTTGAATTGGCGGATGAGGGTGGCGCTGTGCTCGACATCTTGCATGATCAAGCTTTCCGTGAGTTCGAGCGTGAGGCCATCGCCACGGGCGCCCGTGCGCTCCAGTGTGGCGAGTATGCTCTCGACCAAGTTTTTTTCTCGGAATTGGCGGGCGGAGAGGTTGATGGACACGCGTGGGCAGGTGGGTGTTTTTAAATGGCGCTGCCAGACATAATTTTGTGAACAGGCGGTTTGAATGACCCATTCGGAGATGGGAACAATCAGACTGGTGGTCTCGGCAATAGGGATGAATTCGGCCGGCGGCACAAAACCCAGTGTGGGATTTTTCCAGCGCAGCAAGGCCTCAACGCCTGTGATTTGATTGCGCTGCAAATCGATGATGGGCTGATAGTAGAGTTGAAATTCTTTATTGCCGAGTGCTTGATGCAATTCGGTCTCGATGGCCAGTCGTTTGTTCACTTTCTCATTCAAGTCCGCCGTGTAAAATTCAAATGAATTCCGCCCTTTTTCTTTGGCGCGATACAAAGCAAGGTCGGCATTTTTTAAGAGCAATTGCAGGTCGGTGCCGTCGTCGGGATAAACGCTAATGCCTACGCTGATGCTGGTGAAGATGTCATGGCCATCCACATGGAAGGGGTCGGCGAATGCATTGTGTATTTTATCGGCGATGGCCAGTAATTCATCCGTGGTAATGTTCTCGAGAATCGCAGCGAATTCATCGCCGCCAATGCGCGCAAAAGTGTCTTCGTCGCGCAAAAACATTTTTATTTTAGCGACCACTCTTATTAATAATTGATCGCCCGTGGAATGACCGAGAGTGTCATTGATATTTTTAAAATGGTCGAGATCGATAAAGAGCAGCGCCAATTTCGATTTTTGCGGGTTGGCATTCTTCAAGGCATGGGTAAAACGAGTGTTGAACAAGCCGCGATTCGGAAGATCCGTCAGAGAATCGTGGGTGGCCAAATAATTAATGCGGGGTGAAATATCACTGATCAAGGAAAAAAAGCCGCGCAGTTCATGGTGTTTGACATATGGAATGAGGGTGACGCTGACATAGCGTTCATCGTCTTTTTTGAATTGCATCAGAGATTCGTAGGTGATCTGTTTTTTAGAAAGCAATTCTTTGTAGTACTCTGAAAAGATGGCAAAGGCTGTGGGGTCAAGAATGTCTTTGATAGGCTTGCCCGTGATTTGATGCAATGATCGGCCAAACCACTCTTCATGGGCTTTGTTGTTGAAACGATAATGCAACTGCAAATCCACATAGGAAATCAATACCGGCAGCGCATTGGTGACAAGGCTGTATTGTTCTTCGCTGTCGCGCAGCAGTTTTTCAATCAGTTTTCGTTCATGAATCTCGTTGCGCAACTCCTGGTTCACGATGGCCATTTCCTTTTGTGCTGTCACCTGAATTTGCAACAATGCATCATTCTGAAATTGGAGGATGATGGCATTGTAAACAGCGCGATGGGTACGAGAGGCCGAGACCAGTAAGAGTCCTGTATAAAGGAGGACTAAATACCCGAGCAAGTGGTAGGGTTCACTGCCTTGATAGAACAGCCAGCCGGCAAAAGGAAGGAGCACGGGAAGAATAAAAGCGGCGCTGACCACCCGACTGCCCGCATAATACGCGACGGCACCACCCGCAATGCCTGCCAGGGAAAAGGCCAAAAAGGTTTGGTACATGGGATTTTTAGGAACCAGTCCCACGCCGGCACTGGACCACAGGAGACCAGAAAGCAGGGTCATACTGATAAAAACCAGCTTCCACTGAGAGGCCTGCTCTTTCGGAGGCCGCTTGGCGAGATAGAGACGGACGAGCCCGTAGCGGAGGAGGGCAACGCCGAGCACACAGAGATACCAGGCAAAGAGCAGTTTATTGGGCTCAACGAAATGCAGGCCATAGACAAAAAAGGCGGCGACAATGCAGGAGCCGAAAATGGCAAAAGGAGCCTGGGTATAAAGAAGATAAACGAGTTCTGCTCTTATTTTTTGCTCAAGGTCCTTATTTGTTTGATTTTCGTCAAGCTTACTGGGGGAGCGCATCGGCGGAGTCCATTTCTTGAAAGCTCCTTGAAAAAGAGGTCATAAGGATATTTTCGGCCTCCTTGCGGCAGGAAGCAAGCCCTCACTTAACCCGCAGCGGTTTTTTCGAGCCGACTGTGTTTTTTACTGTAGGCAAAATAGATGACGATACCAAGGATAATCCAGATCAGAAAACGCCACCAGGTGATGGCCGGTAAATTGATCATGAGATAGAGGCAAAAGAAGATCCCAAGACTGGGGATCAGTGGGTTGAGGGGTAATTTAAAGGGGCGTGGTAATGCAGGTTGCGTGCGTCGCAAAACAATAACCCCGGCACAGACCAAGGTAAAGGCCGTCAAGGTGCCAATATTCACCAGCTCCGCAGCGCGGTGAATGGGCAGAATACCGGCGAGCAAGGCAATCAAGAAACCGCTGACGATAATAATGGGAATGGGTGTGTGTGTGCGAGGGTGAACGTTGGCAAAGAAGGTGGGCAAGAGACCGTCCCTAGAAATGGCCAGGAAAATACGTGTTAGCCCATAAAACATGACGAGCATGACCGTTGTAAGACCGGCAATGGCGCCGGCACCAATAAGGCCGGCGGCAAGTGGGTGGTGCAATTCTAGGAGGGCCGCTGCGACGGGTGAGCTGACATTCAAGCTTTTGTAAGAAACAATGCCGGTTAAACAAGCGGCGACTACAATATAAATCAGGGTACAGACGACCATGGAGACGAGAATCCCGATCGGAAGATTGCGTTGGGGTTGAACGGTTTCCTCGGCTGCTGTTGATAAGGCATCAAAACCAATGTAGGCAAAAAATACCAGCGCAGCTCCTTGCATGACACCGGACCAGCCGAAGGGAAAAAACGGATGCCAATAGTGCGGTTGCAGATGCGTGAGAGCAATCGCCAGAAAGGCTGCAATCGTGAGGAGCTTAATGAATACAATCACGGCGTTAAAGCGGGCGCTTTCTTTCACGCCAAGGCAAAGCAAGGCCGTCAAGACGCCGATGATAAGCACGGCTAGCAAATTTAAGGTGCCTCCCTGAAAGGGGCCTTGGGTCAAGGAGTGCGGGAGGTGAATATGCAAAGCGAGCAACACATCATTGACATAGCCGGCCCATCCAATGGCGACAGTTGAGACCGCGAGGCCATATTCAAAAATCAGGTTCCAGCCGATGAGCCAGGCCAGCAACTCTCCAAAACCGATGTAGGCGTAGTTATAAGCGCTGCCGCAACCCCCAATGCTGGCTGCAAGTTCGGCGTAGGACAGGGCCGCGAACATCGAGGCAAGACCGGCCATCAAATAAGAAAAGACAACGCCGGGGCCGGCGGTGGTTGCGGCAACGACGCCGGTTAACACAAAGACACCGGCGCCAATAATGGCGCCAATGCCAAACAGGATGAGATCAAAGGCTGTGAGGCAGGGTTGTAAACTTTCTCCGAGGACAGGAGCTTGTTCCAGCGGTTTGGTGCGGAACAATTCTTTCAAAGCCATACGCGTCCCTCCCTGGGTAAGCTCTCAGAATAGCAGTTGGCTGCAGATCTGTCATGCAATAACAAAATCCGCCGCAAAGGCTTGCCGAGCGATAATGAGCCGCATAATTTCATTGGTGCCCTCAAGAATTTTATGCACCCGCAGATCACGAAAATAGCGTTCGATGGGATAGTCGGCCAGATAACCATAGCCACCAAAGATTTGCAGAGCGTCGTCGCAGATGGCAAAGCACACATCCGTGGCCAAGAGCTTGGCCATGGCACAGTAGCGAATAGCCTGCGGGTCGTTCTGGTCTAAAGCGGCTGCGGCGCGATAAACGAGAAGGCGTGCGCTTTCCCAGGCCGTGAGCAAATCCGCAAATTTAAATTGCAAGGCTTCAAACTCCAGAAGTTGCTTTTTGAATTGACGGCGTTCAAACATGTATTGGCGAGCCAGGCTCAAGCATTTGCGTGCCCCGCCCAGCGAACAGGCCGCGATATTGATTCGGCCGCCATTCAACGCCGAGAGTGCGATTTTGAAGCCTTGGCCTTCTTGGCCAATTAAATTTTCCACAGGAACGCGGCAGTTCTCAAAAAAAACCATGGTGGTCGGTTGACTGTGCCACCCGAGCTTAATCTCTTTTTTGCCAAAAGACAGCCCTGGACGGTCTTTTTCAATTAACAAACAGCTGATTCCCTTGGGCCCTTCTTCGCCCGTGCGAACCATGCAAACGTAGATATCGCTTTTTCCGCCCCCGGAAATAAACGCTTTTGTGCCATTCAGCACATAGGCTTCTCCGGAGCGCTCAGCACGGGTTTGGAGGGAGGCAGCGTCGGAGCCGGAGCTGGGCTCCGTCAAACAATAACTGCTGAAAGCCTCTAAGGTGACCAGTTTCGGTAGCCACTGTTGGCGTAGCAAGGGTGAGGCATAAGTGTCAATTAAAGCGGAGACCATATTATGGATGGAGAGATAGGCTGCTGTGGAAGGACAGGCTGTCGCCAACTCTTCAAAAATAAGCGCACTGTCGAGCCTGGGAAGATGGGTTCCGCCGTGCTGCGTAGAAACATGCAACGAAGCAAAACCCAGGGTCGCCGCTTTCCGCAACGTTTCCACGGGAAAAATATTTTTCTCATCCCAGACTTTAGCCTGCTCCAGCATTTCTTCTTCCGCAAAACGCCGGGCCAGTTGTTGAAACGCGAGTTGCTCGTCGGTGAAGTTAAAGTCCATATTCTTTTACCTTTCCTTACTTTCAGATTGAAATCTATAACCCTTGATTAGGATGTGTCAATGCTACCATAGAAAACACGAGATTTTAGGTTTAGAGACTGGCAGAACAGGTCAAACGCTACACCCTCAAGACGACGCCGGCGATTTCTGCCGGCGCGCTCCTTTTTTTCCTAAAAGATCCGTTGGAATTTTCTCTAGCGCGTAAAGATCCTCCACCGTTTCCCGCTGCCGAATCAGCTGTATTTTAGAGCCATCAATCAACACTTCCGCCGGGCGTGGGCGGGAGTTATAGTTGGAGCTCATCGAAAAGCTATAAGCCCCCGTCGTGAGGATGGCCAGCAGGTCTTGCTCTTCTAAACGTAACCGCCGCTGCTGCCCTAAGTAATCCGCTGTTTCACAAACCGGGCCGACCAGGTCATACGTATTCGCTTTGCCACGACCGGTGGTGACTGGAATAATATCGTGCCATGCTTGATAGAGTGCCGGACGGAGTAAATCATTCATTGCAGCATCCACAATCGCAAAATTTTTCTCCGCGGTTTTCTTGATATATTCCACGCGTGTGAGCAAGAGTCCGGCATCTGCCACAATGGAACGCCCGGGTTCCAGGATGACTTGAATGTTTAAGCCTGCAAATTGCTTTTGGATCTCATGGACATAGGCGCGTCGCGATGGGGGACTCTCGTTGCGATAACGCACGCCTAGCCCACCACCGACATTCAAATGTTGCAACGTGAAACCGTCTGTAGAAAAGCTTTGATAAAGCGCGCGCAAGCAAACCAGAGCCTCTTGAAAAGGTTCCGGATTCACCCACTGAGAACCGATGTGACAAGCAAGGCCGATGAGCTGGAGGTTCTTCATTTTTTTTATTTTCGGGCGGAGTGTTTCCAGGGTTGCTAAATCCAGGCCAAATTTATTGTCTTTGAGACCCGTCGCAATATAAGGGTGGGTCAGAGCGTCAATATCCGGATTGATGCGCAGGGCGACGGGCGCAATGGTTTTGCTTTCTTGCGCCAAGGCTTGCAAACGTTCCAACTCGGATTCAGACTCTACATTAAAGCAGCCAATTTTTTCCCGCAGCGCTGCTTGTATTTCCCAGGCTTGTTTCCCCACCCCGGAAAAAATAAGATGCTGCGGCGAAGCGCCCGCGGCCAAGACGCGAGCCAGCTCTCCACCCGAGACCAGGTCAAAACCGGCGCCGAGACGGCTGAGCAAATTTAAAATCGTGAGATTGGAGTTGGCTTTGACCGCATAACAGATTTGATGGCGGAGGCCCGAGGTTGGCGCCTCAAGAAAGCTGCGATCGAATTCGCGATAATGGGCTTCAAGCGTGGCGCGGGAATAAACATAGCAGGGCGTGCCGAACTGTTCAGCAATGCTTTTTAGAGAAATGCCGTCAAGGTAGGCTTCCCCCTTGACGTAGTGGAGCTTGTTCATGATGATATTTAGTCCGTGGCCAGATCACAATGCGCTTTTAGCCATTCATTATAATCGGATGCAGTGCCAAGGGAAGCATTAAAAAAATTCTGGGCAGTTTTCAGCAGATTTTTACCAATTTCATCGGTCAGACGGGCTTGGGTGCAGATCACTTCATTAAACGAATCCACAGTTTGGAGATGCTTTAAATGGTCAATGCTGCTGACTAAAACGTTGTTCAGGATTTCAATATTTTGTTCAAAATAACGTTTCACCCGCTTGGCTGTGAGCTCATCCGGGGCATTGATGGGGTCTTGTATAATTTGGGAAAAGCGTTTCCAGTTCTGCAATAATTCATCATATTGACTCATAGCAAGACTCCTTCCTTTTTTTCACTATAGCGTCTCCGTGCTTGAATAATCAAGACGGGATCGGTGTTCTCTTTAACGCCAGTTCATTTTTCCCGCAGGCGTCCATTCAAAATAAGAGCGTTGCGTCATTTTTTGAGGGGTAGCCAAAGCGGCTTGATAGCCGGGGAAGAGATCGAGATGCTCCAAATACCAGCGCTGCGCCAGACCTTGGTGGGTCAGCTGCACTTCTTTGATGTCACCTTCTTCGGGAATAGAAAAAGAGGGAAGGGGAAAACCCAGGCCTTCTCCCAAGCCTTTCACCAGGGCTTCTTTCCCCGTCCAAATTTTAAAAAACTGCAGCCGCCGTTGCTCCGGGGCGAGTTGGACAAAAGTGGCATATTCCGCCGGGCTAAAGAAACGCTCGGCAACGGCCTCGTTGTAGCTGCTGCGGATTTTTTCAATGTCGATGCCAAGCGGTAGGCGCGCGCAAAAAGCATACAGTGCCAAGTCATGCGAGTGGGAAACATTGAATTGCAAGTCGCTGTCATTTAAAAAAGGCTTTCCCTCGGGAGTCAGGAAGATCTGAATATTTTGTGGGCTGACTTCGAGATAGAGGCTTAAAATCGATCTTAATCCCGCTCGTGCAGTGATATAGCGTTTGCGGTGCAGCTCGAATTTAAATTTAACGGCCCGTTTCATTTCCTCTGCATTTAAGAGTGGCGCGGAACTGCTTTGGTACAAGCCCTCATCCAGCTTGACATGCCAAAGGTGGAGTTCAGCGTTTTGTGGAGGAATCATTGCAAGACGGCCTCGGTTCTTGTTTAATGGATGCTGATGCTTAGGGTATAATACCCTGATGCGACATTGGAAACAAAATTCAAGGAGAAAATATGGCTGCAGTGACCTTGCGTGGCAAACCGCTACAAACCAGCGGCACCCTTCCCGCCGTGGGCGCACACGCGCCGGATTTTACCCTGACCAACGTTGAATTAAATGAAATTAGTTTACGTGAATTCCATGGCCAGAAACTGGTCCTCAATATTTTCCCAAGCTTGGATACCCCCACCTGCAACTTAGCCATGAAGCATTTTAATAAGCTCGCCATGCAAATGCCTGAGGTCTTGGTCTTCTGCATCTCTGCCGACTTGCCCTTTGCGCAAAAACGATTTTGTGTGGCGGAAAACTTGAGTAAGGTCATTCCCTTCTCAACTTTCCGGCACCCGGAATTTGGCCAGCATTATGGCTTGACCCTCACGAATGGTCCCTTGGCAGGCTTGCTGTCGCGTGTGGTTCTGATCATTGATGAAAATGGGAAGGTGGCTTACACACAACAGGTGAGTGAGATTTCGGAGGAGCCGGATTACAACGCCGTGATCGCTGCTTTGCAAAAGACGCCTGCATAAACGCTTTCAAATGCACCCCCTGCCATGCGAACACCGTCATTGCGAGCGCAGCGCGGCAATCCATTCGCTAATATTTACCGCGGGCTTGGTCAAGACGCCGAGCGATGGGCTCGGAGGTGTTTGTTAACAATTTCAATCAGATTGTGAATGTCGATCGGTTTCGAAATGTAATCATCACAGCCCGCATTCAAGACTTTTTCTTCATCGCCCTTCATGGCATAAGCAGTCAAGGCGACAATGATAATATCTCGGGTTTGCGGATTTTGTTTGAGCAGTTGGGTTAGCTGCAAGCCATCCATGCCGGGTAATTGAATGTCCATGAGGATCAGGGCCGGATGAAATTCTTTCAGCATCATCAGTGCTTCTTCAGCATCAGTTGCTACTTTGACTAAAAAGCCTTCCTTGGATAAAAGCACATGGGTCAGTTTGAGGTTAATGGGATTGTCTTCGACAATCAAAATCGCTTTGCCTCTCATACGGTCATTCCTCAGCGCCCTTCTAATTATTATACCTCGTTCAGGTCACGGCTTCTCAAGTCATTTAATAATAAGGCATAATTTCTTTAGGGGGGCCGTCCATCGGAGATCTTGAGTTTTAAAGAGATTTTCGCTTGGAGACAAAAACATTGTGTTAAAATGATAATAAGATCACCTGCTTAAGGGAAGGCCAATGGCGAACTTTTTTAAAAGGGATGACAGTTTACTCACACCCAGCAACTGCAGCTTATTGCTGGTGGACTACCAGCCGCAAATGCTTTTTGCAGTCAAATCCATCGACAATGAAACACTCGTAAATAATGCGGTGGGTCTTGCGAAAGCAGCCCGCATTTTTAAAGTCCCCACGATCCTGACTGCAAATGCGCAAAGAAATTTTAATGGTAAAATTTTCGCCCCATTGCAAAAAGTGTTGCCCCACGTACCCGTGATCGAACGCACCACGCTGAACGCTTTAGAAGATCTGAAAGTGCTGGACGGGATTAAAAAAACCAAGCGTGAAAAATTAGTGATCGCCGGTTTATGGACAGAGGTCTGTGTGACGCTACCGGCAATCAAGGCTTTGGAGTCTGGCTACACAGTCTATGTAGTTGCAGATGCCTGCGGTGCCACCTCAAGCTTGGCCCAGCAAACAGCCATGCAAAGAATGCTGCAAGCCGGCGCCATTCCACTCACATGGTTGCAATTTCTGCTGGAATTGCAAAGAGATTGGGCGCGTGAAGAAACCTGCTCTCAAGTCTTGGAGCTCGCGATGGAGCATGCCGGTACCTATGGTGTGGGTTTCGATTATGCTGTCAATAAAACGAGCACTTTGGCCGAAGAAGCTAATTTTGTTATTTAAAAGCCCGTGAGGGTGCGTTAAACTCTGCGGCTGTAACCCAGACCTTGGAAAAATCATGGCGATTAATCTTTTGAAAGAATTCGTTAAGCTCGAGTCCAAAAGTAGCGTTTTGCTTTTACTCGCGGTTTTTATGGCCGTCGCCCTTGCGAATTCTCCTTGGAGTTGGGTGTATGCAGCCTGGATTGAACATCCATTTGCATTCTCGCTCTCTCATTTTCAGGCGCATTTTTCGTTGGCAAGCATCGTCAACGATGGGCTCATGACCGTTTTTTTTCTATTAATCAGTTTGGAAGTCAAACGTGGGTTTTTGATCGGCGAATTGAATTCTCGCAAGAAAGCAGCCCTGCCTTTTATCGCTTCTTTCGGCGGTATACTCGCTGCAGCCCTGGTGTACTTGCTGATCAATCGGGACTCCCCGGAAAGTGTGCAAGGGTGGGCCATTCCCACGGCCACCGATATTGCTTTCTCTTCGGCTATTTTGCTGCTGCTGGGCAAGGCCGTACCCCGTTCCCTGCGACTTTTATTAACAACCCTGGCTATTATTGATGATTTAGGCGCCATCCTCATTATTGCGATATTTTATTCCGCACATTTTCAAATTTTCTATTTGTTGCTGGCAATTTGCTGCTTTTTAATCCTGCTGTTTTTGAATCGCAGCGGCATCGCCCGGCTCCCCTTGCAACTGGGTCTGGGATTTTTATTATGGTTTTTCATCTTGCAGTCGCATATTAGTCCACCGACTGCCGGTGTCTTGATCGGGTTCACCGTGCCACTGGCGGCTTCTCCAGACGGTTCGGGTTCGCCCTTGCAAAAATTGGAGCTGGCCTTGCACCCGTGGGTGTCCTATCTTATTTTGCCCATCTTTGTCTTTGTGAATGGCGGCCTCTCGCTTGCGCATACCACGCTTTCCATGTTTTTGAATCCGCTGACCTTGGGGATTATTCTTGGCCTTTTTATTGGGAAACAAATCGGGGTTTTCACTTCCTGCTGGCTGGCTGCCCGGAGCAAACTGGCGCGTTTGCCCGATGGTCTGACCTGGGCTCATTTGTATGGCATGAGTGTGCTGACAGGCATTGGTTTTACCATGAACTTATTTATAGGGGTGCTCGCTTTTCCAGAGGACCTGGCCCGCTTGAACCTGGTGAAGCTCGGTGTTTTCAGCGCCTCTTTCTTGTCCGCCTCCTGCGGGTATTTTATTCTGCGTCGGGTGACAAGACGCAAGATCTCAAGCCGGCGCTAGGACATGCAGCCGGAATTTTGAGGCTTTGGCGAGCAGCAAGCCCAGCAGGGCTGCGAAACCACCCACGATATAAAAAGCAGCCGGCGCGAGCAGATTGCCGGTGGCGGTGAGACAGCCGGTCATGAAGAGTGGCATGGCGGCGCTCAAGGCGATACTCAGATTAAAAGAAACGGCAAAGCCGCTAAAACGACAATCTGGCGGGAAAAGACTGACCAGGATGGCATTGAGGGGCGCGCAGGTGAGGGCGATCAAGGTGGATAGACAAAGCATGCCGAGCAATGCATTCACCGCAGAACCCGAGGAGAGGAGTTGGAAAAGGGGGTAGGCCAGCAGAATCACGCCCCAACATCCCAGCATGGAGACGAGCTTGGCACCGAGACGATCGGCCAAGAGCGCAAACCAGGGCTCTAAGGCCGCGTCCAGCAGCAGGGCGAGCGTGGTAAAGCCAATGGCGGTGGACAAAGGTAGTTTGGAATAGAGATGTAAATACGTGGGTGCGTAGACATAGGTGCCAAAGGTCAGAATGCCAATAAACAAAGCGACCAAGAGGGTGCAAGCCACAGACCGCGGATGCTTTCTTAAAGCCGTTAGAAAATTCGTTCTTTCACGTTGGACATGATTGGCACGGTTAAAATCCGGCGTTTCAGCCAAATTTCTGCGCATGTAAAATATCAACACTCCAGCAACCAGTGCCAGAGCGAAAGGCAAGCGCCAAGCCCAAGGCGGCATGCCGGGCCAGGTTGCAAGCGCGGCAACCCCAGCGGCCAACGTCGAGCCGAGACTATAGGCAGAGCTCGTGAGACTGCCATAAAAGCATTTGCGATGGGCTGGGGCATGTTCCACTAGAAAGAGGGCTGAACCGGCGTATTCGGCGCTGGCCACAAGACCTTGCATGATGCGAAAGAAGGTCAACAAGAGGGCGGCGAGAAGGCCGGCGGTTTGATAACTGGGCAACACGGCAATGAGGGCGGTTGGCAGGGCCATGGCAAGAATAGAAAGTGTCAGGGCTTTTTTGCGACCCCAATTGTCACCAATATATCCGAAAAAGAAGGCACCCACGGGTGCCAAGAGGTAGCTGACGGCAAAAGCGGCAAAGGTGTAGAGGAGGGCCGCGGTCGGTGCTTGCGCGGGAAAAAAGAGTTCCGCCAGCAAGGGCGCGAAATAGCCGAATAAAGAAAAATCATACCATTGTAAAAAGGTGCCGGAACTGGCCGCAAAGGCTTGCTTAAAAATGTGCTTCATTTGAAAATAGGGCCTCGAAAGAAATATGCACTAAATAATATAGCGAATGGGTTTTATTTTCATCCTTCTTGTAAAAGCGGAAGGGCTGCTGGAGATTGACGATGAAGTTTGTTTTTGCAAGTCACAATCTGGGGAAAATACAAGAACTGCAAGCGCTGCTTTGCGGCACAGGCCTCGACCTCGTCCAGCAACAAGCGCTTGGCTGCAGTGAGATTGAAGAAACCGGCCTGACGTTTGTCGAAAATGCGTTATTGAAAGCGCGCCATGCTTGTCGTGCCACTGGCTTGCCGGCCATTGCGGATGATTCGGGCCTGGTGGTTCCTGCGTTGCAGGGTGCGCCGGGCATTTACTCGGCGCGTTACGCGGGCCGAGAGGCGCAGGCGAGCGACAACATCCAAAAATTGCTGGCGGACATGAAAGAAGAGCCTGCAGCCAATCGCCACGCTTATTTTCATTGTACCTTGGTCTTGCTGCGGCATGCACAAGATCCTGCCCCGTTGATTTGTCAAGGCGAGTGGCCCGGTTGCATTTTGTTTGCGCCTCGGGGTGAGCAGGGTTTTGGTTATGATCCTATTTTTGGGTTAGCGCCAGACAAGAGTGCTGCGGAATTAAGCCTGGCGGATAAAAATAAGCACAGCCACCGCGGCCAAGCCTTGCGTTTACTTCTGGAGAAAGTGAGAGAACATTTCTGAGCATCTACCGTCATTGCGAGCGCAGCGCGGCAATCCATAACGGTAATAAAGCAGCCGTGGCATGGATTGCCGCGCTGCGCTCGCAATGACGGTAGATGCTGCAAGGAAGGGTCGGTGCCTAAATCTCCAAACTCCTCACCAACTTTACCGCGCGTTCGATGGCTTGGCGGAGTTCATCCAGGGCTTGGGTTTGCGCAAGGGCAGGATTGCTTTCCTGCAGTTCAGACATTTTTTTCGATAAAGCCAATACTTGTGCCGACAAATCTTTAATCAAGGACACATTGCGAGAGAGTTTTTTATTTTCTTCTGAGAGTTTTATTTCATATTGAACCAAGCGGGCAGCAGAATAAACACGGCTGCGCAGTTCTTGATAATCAAAAGGTTTCGATAAAAATTCATTGGCCCCGGCTTCAATAGCCAGTTTCACATTGGAGTTGCCCGTGATTTGACTTAATAAAATAATGTAATAACTGCCGCTTTCCGGGAGCTCTTTACGGATTTTGCTGCATAAATTAATGCCGTCGAGTTTGGGCATCAGCCAGTCCAAAATTAGCAAGCGGGGTGGGTCGGGTTGTTCCATCAGCTTCCATGCTTCTTCGCCATCACTGGCTTCTAGGACCTTATAGCCCCATTGCGTCAGGGAGGCTTGTAACAGCATGCGGGAAGGAGGATCGTCGTCGGCAACCAAAATTTTAATCGCGGGAAGCTGCTTATTAAATTCGGACCCAAAATCGAGAATGGTTAATGGTTCAATTTTTTGCGAGTTCTGATTCAAGCTCATAAGCTCATTCCTTCGCAGGCCCTTATTACATTATAGTCATTCCCCAGCATTAATTCAGATTTAATTGATAATCAAAGACTTATTCTTTACCTCTTCCTGCTTAGAACCCCCTTTCCTCCACGCTGTTGGTGGAGGAAAGGGCTAGGGATAGGAGGCATTCATAAAAAATAATCGTTGTTTTACCTCCCACCCCTAACCCCTCCCTTCACCCAAAGCGTGGAGGGAGGGGGATCGGAGCGGCTTATTGAATAACACCACCGCCGGGCAAATAGCGACAGCGCTATTTTCTTTTGCTAAAATGATTTTTGAGCCGCTTGTCACAAGGACGTTTAAACCATGAAACCTATTTTTATCGGTACCAATCCACACTTGGCAGTGTTTAGCAAGAATCGGGGCTGGTTTTTCACCTGGGGTCTGCTCCTCATCATTTTAGGCTGTGTGGCGATTAGCGCCGCAACCGTGACCACTCTGATCTCTGTTGTTTTTATCGGCGTCCTTCTTTTAATCAGCGGCATCGTGATTACCCTCGATTGTTTTACCTTCTGGTGGGGCAAGTGGGGCGGTTTTTTTCTACACTTGCTAATGGGTATTTTGTATCTTGCCGCCGGTGCACTGTTAATTAACTCCCCTCTTTTAGGGTCCCTGCCACTGACGCTTTTTTTGGGATTCTTTTATGTGTTTGTCGGTCTTTCACGCGTATTTTATTCCACCTGGCTGCAAACCCCCCATTGGGGTTGGAATTTCTGCAATGGCTTGTTGGCCCTCTTGCTCGGTGTTTTAATTATTACCGAATTGCCCAGTTCCGCGCTCTACATTCTGGGCCTGTTCGTTGGCATTGATTTGATCTTTTGCGGGCTGGCCTATGTGATGGTGTCGCTTGCCGTTCGCTCCAGAAGAAGTCTTCCCTATTAACGAAGGAGTATTTGTATGGTGCTATTGCTGTGGGCGGCCTTATTTTTTGTCTGCGGTTTGGCCTTGGCCGTATTAGCATTTGGCGGTATTGCGATTGCTGTTTCTTTTTTCACAAAAATTCTTTTCCTGTTGTCGCTGCTGTGCTTTGTGGTGGCTTTTGCTTTGGTGCTGGTTGAGAAAATCCAAGTGCGAAAGTCAAAAGAGGAAAAGGAAATTGTACCTTAGTGGTTTTGACCTCCCACCCCCGCTGTTCCCCACACCCACCTTGGCCCTGCAAGTCAGCCTATGTTAAACTAACCCAGCATGAATAATAGAAACGTCTCCCAAAAAGGAGGTCTTGATTTCCTCCTCTTCTTTATTTTGGCTCTTCTCTGGAGCGGGTCTTTTATCAATATTAAAGTGGTGGTGGATGCTTTACCGCCTATTTTCTGCGCTCTGATGCGCGTCTTGCTTTCTCTTTTCTTTCTCGTACTCTTCTTTACTTGGCAGCGCAAAAAAATCTTTTCCGCACCGGCAAAATGTTGGCACTTGTGGGTGGCCGGATTTTTTACGCAAGCCTTGCCTTTTTGTTTTTTATTCATGGGGGAAAAATACCTAGCCCCTGCGTTAGCCAGCATTATCAATAGCACAGTCTCTATTTGGAGCTTAATCCTCGGCACCCTGATTTTTCGGGATTTTAGCCAATGGACACCCATCAAAGTGGGCGGCATTGTTTTAGGGTTCATCGGGATTATTCTGGTTTTCGCGCCGTTTCTCCACGGCAGAGAAAGCAGCTGGCTCGGCTTTTGCTCGGTGCTGATCATGGCCCTGTCCTATGCCGTGGGTGGGTTATTGAATCAACATGTGATTTTCAAAAATTCCCAGATCCGTTTTGAGACCAATCTGCTACAACAACACCTGGCTAGCATTTTCTTTTTGACGGCGACTTCTTTGAGCTTGGAAACCTGGCCGACTTTTTCCGCAATCTTTCACGGTAAAATAATTTTTTCTTTTCTTTATTTAGGACTGATGGCGACAGCTCTGGCGTGGATCATTTATTTTTATCTGATTCGGGAATGGGGCGCGGTGCGCGCCGCGAGTGTGATGTATCTGGTGCCGGTCTTGGCGATTGTCTGGGATTTTCTATTTTTACATTTCATTCCCGCAGGCAGCGAATTGTTGGGCGTTACTGCCATTCTCACCGGCGTCACTTTAATTCAACGGACGCGCAAACCCAAAGCAATCCGCTTTGAACAATCAACCGCTGCCGACGCGTTAAACTCTTGAAGAGGAGCCCGTCATTGCGAGCGCAGCGCGGCAATCCATAAGGCTGCGTATTTGAGTATCGCGGTGGATTGCCGCGCTGCGCTCGCAATGACGGGCTCCTCTAAAGCACTGTTATTAAAGGAGAGCGGGGCTAAGGGGTCTTTCTTGTTGATGCGGTCTGGCTGGGAGTAGGCGCTTCCTCTTGTTTTTCATCATCGACTTCCGATTTTTCTTCCTGCGTTATTATAGGGACAAAGAGGCTTTGCTGATTTTCAAGATAAAACAGCGCGCAGTCATCGAAGGCGCTTTGATCATCGCGTGTTTTTTTCGCTTTCTCCACTTTAATTTTTTGCTCATGGATAAGACGCATGATCTGTTCTTCTTCCAGCCTCTCTTGTTTTTTGGAAGCCTGTAAACGTTTCACGCGTGTGGGTGACGGTTGCGCTGTATTGGTTTTTGAGTCGAGTCTTGCAAGCGGCGATATTTTTTCCATAGAAAGCAAGGGTGTCGAGCGCGGTGGAGACCCCGGCGGTTGGGATGGAAGCATGGCCGTGGCGCGCAGCGCGCGCTGTGTTGTTGAGGTGGTGACCGGTTCCATTGTTTTTTCGGTCAGCCGGGCAAGCCGCTGTTGCATGTGCTTCTGTGCATTGGCGCGCACAGAAGCTGTGACAGTATATGCGGCTTCCTGAAGGTGTTTTTCAATGGATTTCCTCCAGCTTTTCCATTGCGAGGCTTGCACTTCGAGCAGGCCATTCGGAAGCTGAATGACGATTTTAAAATGAGGGCTGTTTTCAAAAGGAAGATGGAGTGCCGTGGTGTTTGCTACAAACAATGCATCGAGGTGGTTGAAGAACTGTTGCCTGCCACGTTCATGGCTCGTGAGAATCACCGGCAAGGTGAAATATAACTCGGCATAACTGTCGCTGAGTTTGCGTTGCGGTGATGTTTTAATAAAGTCTCTTAAAAAATCAATAAACGCATCGACGGTATTGAAGAAGATTACCTCTTGCTGACGTGGGGACTTTTCTTTTTGTTCAGAATGCCTTTGCGGGTAGAATAAGTTTTTTATAGAATTAATAAGGCCTTCAGTACTCCAACCGCTGTGGACCGCGTTGCTGGGAGGAAGGGTCGGGGTTGATTTTAATGCTTCGCCCTTGGGGAGTTGGCGGATATCGCGTCCTTTACTCATGAAATTTTCCTTAAAATAATCCTTAATTTTACGGAATATAAACCAGCTAAACTAGATAAACAAGTAGATCTTCAGAGAAGTATCTTGGCGAAAGGCGCCAAGATACTTCTCTGAAACACCCTGTGCGATGGGGTGTTCTTCGAGGGGAGAATCACGATTCTCCCCTCGAAGTGCAAGCACAAGCTTGGCTTGTGCGCAGCATATAAACAAATGGATATAATAATCTTCAGATCAATACCTTGGTAAAAATCACCAAGGTATTGATCTGAAACAGTATAGCTAGATTTCAGGGCTTACTGGCCGTTCCTAAGCCCACGACTCTAGCTCGAAGTCCATGCAAAATTATAGTTATTTTTCGTATTATAAAAGCTGGTTCGTAGTATCATTAGAAGAGGACTCTGTGTTTTTAGCATCTTTTATCTCCTGAGCAATAGAAACAGGGATTTACCGAGTCGCTTTCTGTATCCATAAAATGCTCGGTTATTGCACACCATGTGTTCTATAAGGATATCTCATATGGAAACGCAAGAACGAACCCATTCCGCAGATATTGCCTCCTTTTTAGCAGCTCTCGTTCTCTCTTCTCATGAAGCAATTGAAGGTTTAACTCTCGATGGCAATGTTATTTTTTGGAATAAGGGCAGTGAGGAACTCTATGGTTATAGTTCAAAAGAAATCGTAGGAAAATCGATTTTTACACTTTACCCAGACGATCGCAATGATCAATTTCAGATGCTTATTTCTAAAATTAAAAATGGAGAATCGATAGAAGCTTTTATTACTCAGAGAAAAAGAAAAGAAAGCCCTCTCATTGAAGTCGTTATGAGCCTCTCACCCATAAATAAAAATGGTACTTTGGTCGGTATTTCTGCCATCTCACGTCCTTTTGTTGGAGAAGAACGCATTGCGCATTATACTCGATCCTTAATTGAGGCTTCATTGGATCCATTAGTAACGATTAGCATTACGGGAAAAATTATGGATGTGAATGAAGCAATGATTAAAGTAACGGGCAGTTCAAGAAAAGAATTGCTTGCTACCGATTTTTCGAATTACTTCACCGATCCTAAAAAAGCCCATCGCGGATACAAACAAATTTTCGAAAAAGGATATGTAACCGATTATCCTTTAACAATTCGCCATAAAGAAGGTCGTTTAACCGACGTATTTTACAACGCATCCACCTATAAAGATGAGAAAGGAAATATTTTAGGTGCTTTGGCAACCGCCCATGATGTCACAAATGCACTGCAAGATTATCGTCATGCACGTTCTTTAATTGAAGCAAGTTTGGATCCATTTGTTACGATTAGTCCAGAAGGAAAGATAACAGATGTCAATGAAGCGACAACCAAAGCGACGGGTATTCCTCGCGAAAAACTTATAGGCAGTGATTTTTCAAATTATTTCACTGAACCCGAAAAAGCGAGGGAAGGTTATAGGCTGGTTTTTTCAAAAGGGAAGGTGATCGATTACCCACTCACCATTCGTCATACGATGGGACACACAATGGATGTTCTTTATAATGCGTCCGTCTACAAAGATGAGCGCGGAAATGTTTTGGGTGTGTTTGCTGCTGCGCGTGATATTACTGATCGAAAGCTGACCGAAGAAAGCTTCCAAAAGATTTTAGAAGCAACGCCAGATGCAATCGTCATGATCGACCAAGATGGAAAAATTATATATATTAATGCACAGACCGCGAAGTTATTTGGTTATGAAAAAGAGGAGCTGATAGGACAACAAGTTGAAATATTGATACCGGAACCTTATCGTAGCAGACATCCCGACCATAGACGTTATTTTTTCAAAAACCCCCGATCCAGAGTCATGGGATCTGGCATGACCTTGTATGGGCAACGAAAAAATAAAGAAATATTTTCCGTTGAAATTAGCATCAGCCCTCTAGAAACGAAGGAGGGTCTTCTCGGACTGGCAGCGATTCGTGATATCACGGTCCAAAAACAAGCGTATCAGTATGCAAGATCCTTGATTGAAGCCTCCTTAGATCCTTTAGTGACAATCAATCCAGAGGGAAAAATCACGGATGTGAATGAGGCAACGGTGAAGGTGACGGGCGTTAACCGAGAAAGTTTGATTGGGAGTGATTTTTCAAATTATTTTACGGAACCCGAAGAAGCGCGAGAGGGCTATAAGCTCGTTTTTAAGGAAGGATTTGTACGTGATTACCCTCTGGCAATTCGTCATATCTCTGGTACTGTAACCAACGTTGTTTACAACGCTAGCGTGTATAAAGATATCAATGGGGAGGACTTGGGTGTTTTTGCCGCTGCGCGTGATATCACGCAGCGTAAAAAGGCAGAAGAACAACAACATGCCAGCTCAGCGTATGCACGATCGCTGATTGAATCCAGCTTGGATCCTTTAGTCACCATCAGTCCTGAAGGAAAAATTACTGACGTTAATCATGCGACAGAGCTAGTGACGGGAGTCATGCGTGAATGGCTCATTGGCTCGGACTTTTCGAATTATTTCACGGAACCCCGAAAAGCGCGTGAAGGCTATCGACGGGTCCTAAAAAAAGGCTCCGTCCGGGATTATTCCTTAGCCATACGCCATGCCACCGGTAAAATTGTCGATGTTGCATATAATGGGACAGTTTATCGAGATGCGACGGGAAAAGTACAGGGTGTCTTTGCATCCGCTCGCGATGTGACTGAAAGCAAAAAAACCTCTCAATATGCCCGCTCCTTAATTGAAGCTTCATTAGATCCGCTGGTCACCATCAGTCCCGAAGGTAAAATTACGGATGTGAATGAGGCAACGGTAAAGGTCACTGGCTTGGAACGTGATAAACTAATTGGTACTGAATTTTCTATCTATTTTACCGAACCCCAAAAGGCAAGAACAGGCTATGAGGAAGCTTTCCAAAAAGGCTTTTTAAAGGATTACCCACTCACGATCCGCCACCGGGATGGAAAATTAACCGATGTTCTTTATAACACATCAACTTATAAAGATAAGGATGGAAATGTTTTAGGTGTTTTTGCAGCGGCGCGCGATTATAGTCGCGTCAAACAAACAACGGAAAAACTGGAATCCAGCAATCAAGAATTAGATGCTTTCACTTATTCAGTTGCTCACGATTTAAAGGCGCCCTTAAGAGCAATCGATGGTTTTTCAAAAATTTTAAGAGAAGATTATCAAGAAACGTTAGATGCAGAAGGAAAACGATTAATCGAGACGATCTGTAGCAACACTGAAAAAATGGGAAAGTTAATTGAAGATTTATTGGCTCTATCACACATTGGTCGATACGAAATTAAAAAAGAAAATACTAATATGAGCCAACTCGTTAATTCTGTGTTCAATGAATTAATTGTTGCAGTACCCGACAGAGAGATTTTATTGGATTTAAAAGAACTTCCGAATAATAAAGTGGATCAAGCATTGATGCATCAAGTCTGGGTCAATCTTATTTCAAACGCCATTAAATTTACGCAAATTAAGAAAAAAGCTTTAATTGAAATCGGTGGCAGTAGTGACGAAAGACATTATGTTAAATATTATATAAAAGACAATGGCCTGGGTTTTGATATGAAATATGCCGATAAATTATTTGGTGTGTTCCAACGGTTGCATGGCTCCGAAATCGAAGGAACCGGCATTGGCTTGGCAAACATTAGAAGAATTGTTAAGCGTCATGGTGGAGAAGTCTGGGGTGAAGGAAAAATTGGGGAAGGAGCGACTTTTTATTTTACTTTACCAAAGGAATAAATAATGGATACTGAATTAAAAACTGTTGAAATTCTTCTCATTGAAGATAATCCGAATGACGCTGAATTGACAATCAGAGCCCTTAAAAAAAGCAATTTGACAAATAACATACTGCATTTGAAAGATGGAGAAGAAGCGATCACTTATCTTTTCCCCGAAATAGAACCGCATCGTCACACGGCACCCAAAGTGATACTGCTTGATTTAAAATTACCGAAAGTCGATGGCATACAGATTTTAAAAAGGCTTAAATCCAATGAGCATACCAAGGTTATTCCTGTTGTTGTATTAACCTCGTCTCAAGAAGAAAGAGATATCGTTGAAAGCTATAAATTAGGTGTTAACAGTTATGTCACAAAACCAGTTGTATTTGAGAAATTTATCAGTGCCGTTTCAAACTTAGGCTTATATTGGCTGATCTTGAATCAACCGCCCAAAATATAACTCATTGCAATCATGTAGGGACTATGAAAACAATACATATTTTACATCTTGAAGATAATCCTGAAGATGCCAATCTGATTCAGACGATGGTCAAACGTTTGGATTTAGCCTGTCATTTTATATGGGTTGATACAAAAGAAAAATTTGAGAATTCCATAACAAATCCTGAATTAAACATTATTTTATCGGACTATGCTTTGCCGCATTACAATGGACTTGCTGCCCTTCAATATGCAAAAGAAAAAAGACCGGGCCTCCCATTTATTTTACTTTCAGGGACCATAGGCGAAGAAAGGGCCATTGAGTTATTTAAGGCCGGCGCAGCCGATTTTATCACTAAAAATAACTTGCAACGATTGGCTCCAACGATTAAACGCGCTGTAGAAGAAGTAGAAGAAAAAAACAAACGAGAGTTGGCTGAAAAAAAGTTGAAGGCAAATGAAGTGCTCTTTCGTCAATTCGCTGAAAATATAAAAGAAGTTTTTTGGAGATTTTCGCCTGACGGTAATGACGTTATTTACACAAGCCCTGCCTATGAAGAAATTTGGGGACTTCCCATTTCTGGGTTAGATGAAAATCCTTTAGCCTGGTATGAGTCTATTTTGCCTGAGGATAAACTGAAGTTGAATGATTTTTTTTCAATGGCAAAGGCTAATATTGCGAGTTTAGAGTTTGAGTTTCGAATTCAACGACCCGACAAGACGATTCGTACCATTTTATCACGCGCCAGTTTGCTGAAAGAGAATGGCCAGGGCATTGTGGGCATCATCGCGATTGCCGTTGATATCACCTTAAGAGCTGAATTCAGGGATAAACTACAATCGTCTCTTGAAGAAAAAGAAGCCATGCTAAAAGAAATTTACCATCGTGTAAAAAATAATTTACAAGTGGTTTCAAGTCTACTCTACATGCAAGCAAAATCCATTCCGGATCCTACCTCTCGAGATCTTTTCTTAGAGAGTTCTGCCCGCGTTAAATCAATGGCGTTGGTGCATGAAATGCTCTATCAATCAGGTAATCTGGCCTGTATTGAAATGCACAACTATCTACAAAACTTAACCAAATACCTCGTCGAGATTTATCACGTGAATATCAGTCGTATTAAATTATTTATCAAGTCTGAAACAGTTTCATTGGGGATTGATGAGGCGATCCCTTGCAGCCTAATTGTCAATGAATTAATTTCCAATGCTTATAAACATGCTTTTCCAGATGAGAAACCCGGTCAAATACAAGTGCGAATAGAACGCATTAAAAAAAATATTCTTTTACAAGTGAGTGATAATGGCATCGGCTTTCCATCGCAGGTGGATTTTAACAATACATCTACCTTAGGAATCCAGTTAGTGCATGCGCTTACCAAGCAGCTCGGGGGTGATATTCAGTTGGATACTGCGCATGGTACGACGTTTACTCTTGTTTTTCCTGTGACTCAAGGGGATGTCAGTGATGAGATTCAGGGTGTTGTTAATGAAGATGGGTCTGAGGTGCATTTATAAGTCTCTATAAAGGAATAGAGGAGAAGGAAACCAATGGATACCTTAACTAAAGAAAAGGTTCTTGTCGTTGAGGATGAAGCGGTAACGGCAATGGATATTAAAGCACGCTTAGAAGAATTAGGATATAGTGTTCTTGCCATAGCAAATTCTGGTGAGGAAGCGATCTCACTTGCAGCAAAATTAAAACCCGACATTGTTTTAATGGATGTCATATTAAAAGGCAACATGGATGGGACCGAAGCGGCAAAACAGATCTCTATTCGGAATCGGATTCCGATTGTTTTTCTCACAGCCTATAGTGACGATACGACTCTAGAACGTGCCAAATTAAGCGCACCCTACGGGTATATAACAAAACCGTTTGAAACGCGAGACTTGCAAATTACTGTTAGTATAGCGTTGTTCAAGCGTAAACTAGAAATAGTATCAGAAGCCGAATCCAACCGTCTCAAAAATGAGTTTTTAGCCAATATGAGCCATGAAATTCGCACCCCCCTCAATAGCATCATTGGCTTTGCTGAAATCATCCATTATACAAAAATGACTTTAACGGCGTCTGATTTAAAAATTTATTCTGGAGAAATTATATCCAATTCACGCTTTCTCTTACGCTTGCTGAGTGACATCTTAAATTTAACGCAAGCCCAAACCAAGCAAATGGAGTTTCATCCTGAATTAATCGATCTCGCTAAACTGCTTGCCGAGACTCAAGGTTCGCTCGAAGAATGTATTTCACAAAAAAAGATTCATCTAACAATTGAAATAAATCCGGATGTACAGAATATTATGATTGATCCTGTGAAATTAAAACAAGTACTCTATCACTATCTAGCAAATGCGATTAAATTTTCATCAGAAGGTGCAAGCATAGAAATTTGTGCTGAACCTGACAGGGATGATCAAGTACGCATCGAAGTAAAAGATCACGGTATAGGTATAAACGAGGAAAATATAAATAACCTCTTTATTCCATTCCGACAGCTGGATATGAACATAGCCAAAAAATTTCAAGGGGCAGGCGTTGGATTAGCCTTGGTGAAGTATATTGTTGAAGCACTCAATGGCAAAGTGGGTGTTAAAAGCATACTTGGAAAAGGCAGCACTTTTTATATCCTACTACCGAAAAATACCAAAGCCGCTGTTAAATCTGCGTTGCTGGTATAACTCTAGATCTCCAGAGACGTACCCGGAAGCGTCACTTGATGTGTGTAAATAGCTGCTTCGATGTTGCTTAAACCAGTAACTTTGATTCGACCAATAATCTGACATAAATAAATACGCGTGTCAAAAATTATTATGTATAGCACCCGCTACATCTGATGACCCTTCATTAAAAGCGCTCGTCATTGCAAACGTGAGTGAAGCAATCCAGGCTTTATTGCTGCTTCATAAGTCGGATGACTCTATTAAATTATAGAATTTCATGCCATTTTGCTGGCGCCTTATAGGAGTATATACAGATGTCAGTGGCTTATGTCCGGCTTTGATATAAAACCCGGCAGGTGGTCAAATACATCTGCATGAATGAATTAATAAAATTTTCCTTATCTTTCCATTCATTTTCTCCATTTAAGACTATACTCATATGAAATAAAGGTAATTTATATCATATGATAATAACATGACGTAGGGAGAAATAGCGTATGCCAAACCCCGACAAACTCTTGGAAGCCTTTTTAAGTAATAAAGGCGTATTTAGCGATTATCAAGACAGCAGAGTAACTGCAATCATTAATCGTAAATTTTCGCTTAATGATTTCACTGGTATTCAGATAACTGAATCCGAATTAGAAAGAAATGCAAGGCGGGGTGATCCATTTTCTTTAGCGATGCTTGGGAAAATATATTACGATCGCGGTGGTGCATTTAACAAATCAATTGCTTTTAACTATTTTGATGCTGCTGTCATAAAAGGAAATCATTATTTAGCGAATGCCATTGCAAATTATGTCATTGAATTAGGATATAAACGAAAATATCATCGCCATGCGATTGAGATTTCTAGAGGGGAGAGTAAATCGGCGGTAGAAATACAACGGTTAAAAGCGGGCGATTTCCATCGCAAGATAGTCGAGATGACCTTGGATCAAGGACTGAAGAAAGAAAATCATAAATATCGTCACTGGTGGGATGGGGAAGAGATAGTTATAAGTAAATGGGAAGAGAAACATGGAGGCGTTGCTCAAGAATTTATAAACTTTTCGCAGGTGTCACCTGTAGGCTTTAAGGAACTTTGTATTACATGCTCTCGCCAGCAAATCGAAAATGCGCTTGAAGATAAAAACATGGCTGCTGCTTATTTTAAGCAATTTCAGCGTGACCTAGCAGATCAAGTTCTAACCGCCCAGAAAAAGAGTAAATATAAAAACAAATCACTCGATAGTATAATAGGATCACTTTCAAAGGAATATCATTTGGACTATCTAGAGGGAATAAAAGAAGTAATAGCAGAAAGGGAAAAGGAGATTGAAATTACCTCTGAGTATATTTTACATCAGATGAAGGAATTAGTTTTAACTAAAATGAAAGAATTATTATCTGAGATTCAGATGCATTTACATTCAAATGAATATGATGAGGAACCGGAGGAAAACAGGGATGCCTTCACTGCTGAAGAATCTACTCTATTAACTCTTATTTGTAGTACTTCTTTAGGCAGCACATCATTAGAATCGGGGCAGATAGAAGGCGACCAAACTCAATTGATACGCTTAATTAAAAATAATCCTAATATCCACAGCAATTATTTACAGTTACTAGCGTTTAGTGAAGTTGCTGAAAATTTAGGTATAACTCAGAATCCTTTGCCTCCTTCTCCAGTTTCTCCACAGTACGCGTCAAACAACAATGATTCGTCATCGGCGCTAGAACAGCCTGGTCTAGAACAGCCTGGTAGTGAAGAAAGCAAATACCACAATACCCAGAAACTCCATTCTGTTGTAGAAGTCCTTCACGCTGCTCATAGTAAATTAGAACAACAAAATACAAGCCAAGTTAAACCTTTTAAGTGGATCGAATTTATAAAAATTGTTGCAGCTGCTTGTAGTGTAGTCGGTATCGGATTGATGCTACATAGCTCTCATGTATACGGCACTCATAAATTTTGGAATTCTAGAAAGCAGGCGGAGAGCAAAGTATCAAAGGTACATAAGCAGGCTGCAACACAAGCAAAAACCTCAATCTATCAGGTTGTAAGTGATCAGACGAAGAGGGCTGCTAAGGAGCTACCCAGTTTAAAAGTAGTATCTCGTCATAAAAGAGTTGGTAATAAAGATTAGATATATGAAGGCCTCTGTGGTACACCGTACCGATTGATATGACTGGTCGGATAAGGTTATCCATCGATTCTTAAGTGTCAAAAATTATTTAAATAGCACCCGCTGCATCTTGTGAATTCTATGTGCTATTTATTTACATTTTTTATAGTCAAACCACCAGGGATTATGTTACAGTCGCCAGCGTAAAGAAAACGATCGTTCTTTAGAATAATAAAATTATAGTACTAACAAGAAAATGTATGTTTCGAGAGAAAAAAATTGAAGTAATTTCATGGGTTTTTTTGCTATTTCTGGTGTTCTAGGTTTGAGGCTTCTTAGAAGATTAGGAGAAAAAAGACAAACATTAGAATGTATGATTTGGGTGCATTTTATTTGCGCTCTTATTTTGAAAATGATATCTAAAATCACTGCTGCGTTTGAGGCTGTTTTATAAAAATGGGAGTGGACACATCCGGTTGATGCTCTATAACCAAGAGAATAGGATGCCGCTTGGTTTCCAGGTTCGCAATATTAATCGATTGCATGTTAAGATAGTTTTTATCATTTTAATTTTCGGCACGAATTTTAACGATGTACATCACTAAAACAAGTCCAGTAATAAAGCAACTAATTGCGATTGGCAAAGTGACAGACGAAATAATCAAAAATCCACCAACCAAACAAATCATAGCATCGCCTAGCATGCGCAAACTGAGTTGAGAGCCCATTACTTCACCTTGAATGTTTTTACTGGCAGAGTTAGAAATTTGAATGGTTATGTTTGTGTTTACTACTGCGATACTAAGACCAATGATTCCGAATAGTGAAAATACGAGGATCTTATATGGGAAAGCCACTATGAGCCCAAGGACAATAGCGGTGGTTATCATTGAAACAATGATAACGTGCCTGATTGGAAAGTGAAGAGATAGCTGGTGTGGCAGCCAGCCAGCGCCTATTGCTAAAGTTAGAGACAATGCTGCGTTGTAGACTGCAATGTCAGCAGGTGTCATTGACCATAGGCCTGTTAAATAGACTGGGCCAAACTCGAAAAAAAGATCAACTGAAAAAGTAAAAATGGTGCCAACGATAAGCAAATTTTTTAAGGTCTTGTTGCTGCGAAATAAAAATTTAAAACGCGACACAAGATTAAATCGGTTCCATATGGTTAATTCATGATCCAATGCTGTTTTTTCTTTTTCATATAACATGAAGGCACCTAGGGTCATAGCAGTCATGGAAAAGAGCATGGCGAGAAAGAAAGGAAATGCAAAAGAAAACCAAGAAACAAGCGTGTTGTCGGAAAGAAATCCGCCAATCAAGGGGCCCATTACGTAACCGATGGCGGACATCCCGTTAATTCTTCCTATACTTTTATATTTGCTAATGCTTTCTAAATCGGCTGCCATGGCCCTGACGATGCCCAGATTACCCTCCATAAGCCCTGTAAGGAAGCGACTGAGTAACAAAACCCATATCCAAGCTTGTTGTAATGATAATGCTGAAAAGAAATAGCCTAAGGCACTGCCTGCTAAACTCAACATCAGCATTCTCTTACGTCCATAACGATCAGAGCATCCGCCTAAAATGGGCAACCCTAGAAATTGTCCCAAAGGGTAGGCGGCTAACGCTAATCCTAGAAAAATATTTCGAGTGCTATCATTCCAATAAGATGGAATAATGGGATGGCTTTCTGGGTGTAAGAATAATGGAGGAAAAATTGGATAAGCAATGGATGTGCCAATAAATCCAATGAAGACGATTAGTAAGATAATCCATAATTGTCTTTTTTCTTCTTTACTTGACATAAAGCACCAAAAGTTCATTTACATTGGACAATAGATCGCAGACCAATTTTTTAAAGCCATTATGCTCGAAAAAACGAATAGCATGGCTATTTGCTTTAAGCGGATCAGCTACTAATACAGTAAATTTCGTTTTCACGTGTTCGTTAATGAATATTTTTAAGATTGTGCCAGCATATCCTTTGTTTAAATATTTTTCATCGGCAATAAAAAGGTCAATTCCAGCAACTTCGTTTGGTTTATTCTGTTGAAACAGCGGGTGATCGTAATCGGAAACGCCGTCAGGGAGATGGTGAGAGACTTCATAGAGTTGAATGTATCCAATGGGCTGATTTTCGATGTGTATGATAAAGCTGGGTATTGTAGGGTCTTTTATCCTGTGCTCATATTTTTCTTTAATTTTAGTTAAGGAATAGTGTTTGCCTCGTGCATACCAGGTCAAAATATGCGGTTTTTGGAACCAATCATACAAAAGCAACAGATCATTTTCAGTTAATGGCTTAAAGGTAATGGATTTCATAGTAAATGATTTTATTCCTCCGCAAATAAAAAACTATTTTTTCCACAAGCTTTTAACAAATCTTGATAAGGATGGATCGCTTTATTATTGCCAGCATGCTCAAAGCGGGAAATGATGCAGATCAAATAGTCTGCTGATGCGGAAACGATTTTATATTCATCTTGAGTGAACTCTTTCCCCCGATATTTCTGATATTCCTTTACAAAAAGTCTACCTTCTTCAGGAGAGGGTGTTATCTTATAATTTGACTCCCAATCGGCAGTGAATTGCGCGGCAGCGCGACCAACCATTTCAGGCTCAGACATGGAGCCTAGTGAGTCCCAATCAAAGATACCGATTATTTTTTTATTTTTGAAAATAGAATTTTTGATTCCCCAGTCAGTATGGGCTAATATTTTTTTAAAATTGCTGTCGGCAATTTTCATTTTTGCTGGAATGGCTTTTTTAGCTATCCAACCAGAATCTTTAGAGCTTTTTTCTAGATTAAATAGAATATTATGAGGTAGGGGCCATAAACGTTTTTTGGCGGCTTGTTGAAAGAAGTTTTCTACAGGTTGTAGTTTATGGTTATCGACAATACTTATAAATTCTGCCAAATATTTTGCAAGTTCTGAGCGTATCACTGATTTGTGACCATCTTCTTTTCTGCCTTCCATGAATTGATAGAGACCAGCATGAGTATTGCCAAATTTGAAGGTAGTGTGTAAATGTTTTTTTATTTGCTTAGCGATAAGAGGCTGTACTTTTTGTGGCTGATCTGTGCCGATGACGTCTCTAAAAATGGCTTTTAGCTCTTTATCTTGGAAATACGATTTTAAATAGTCAGCTAACATAGGTGCACCGAGTTACCAAGTGTCTGAGCGTTGAGAATTTTTAAAATACTCATTCAATCTCCGTTTTGTTCCTGGACTAGTCAGATCTGGTAAATTTGCATAGTCGAACCAACCCATTTTCTCAATTTCAGGAGAGTAAGCATTGGCAAGAGAATAATTTTTCACAATATAAATGATTGGGTAATCACTGACGCCCAGGTAGGTGTGGTGATAGATTCCAAATAATTCTGGTTCGCCGATAACTGTTAAGCCGACTTCTTCTTTTAATTCACGTACGACGGCTGCCTTGGCGGATTCTCTTTTTTTTACACCACCACCAGGTATATACCAATGTGGCTGGTAGGTGTGTTTGACTAATAAAACTTGGTTCTGTAAATTCAAAACAATGGCACGAGAGCCAAGTGTACAGATGCCCAACATAGATTGGTATTTGCGAATGATTCGGTTAGCAATTTTGTGGAGGGTAGTTAACTTCATATCAGCACCTTCAATGCATAAAGACCAAAGGCCAAAATAATTCCGCCAGAAATCCGATTAATAATACGCATAAAAGATTGGTTTATGCGTTTATGTAAAATATAAGCAACCCCACCGCTGAGTAATAACCACCAAAAGGCTGACCCTAGTGTAACGCCTGCAACAAGAAAAATGGCATCGGTGTAGGCTATGCTTGTACTGCCCAGTCCTAACCCTGCGAATATCGCGACAAAGGATAGAATAGTCATTGGATTGGCGATGGTTAGAAAGTATGTGGTGGCACAGGCATGCCAGGGTGAGCTGTCTAAGCTACCCGTTTTAGGTCGCTCGGGCGGGGTGAGGAGGAGCTTTACTCCAAGGTATAGTAAAAATAGGCCGCCAATAACTCGAATCCAAAATTGCTGGGTTATAAGCATGGAAGACACGGCGGTTAGCCCGAAGCCCGCGATTAGACCATAGGTGCCATCTGCTAAAGCTGCACCCACGCCGGTCATTAGGCCGACTCTAAAGCCATCGTGCAGGGAACGCTGTATGCAGAGAATGCCAATAGGGCCAACGGGTGCCGCGATAGCGAAACCGATTATTAGACCTTTTAGAAGTAAGGCTAACATTTAAGACTCTTCTTTTGCCAGATTTGCATATAAATTGCACATTCCTATTTGTTTCGTCGAGTGGCGACAGGATAACAGTGAATTGTAGTTGTTTGCTTAGAATATTAAAAGATCGGCCTGCAATTCACAAACGCCAATAGGGCCGTTATAATCTGAGGTCTTAAATAGAGGTATTATATTCATAGTAAATTCTTTTGATTATCAATCGACTGAGATTTGAAACTTAAAACATATCGTTTGGGCTGATGCGTATTTTGATAAATTTCTTTGTACTCTTCAGTATATCGTTCATTAAATCGTGCCATATTTTGAATGGTTGGGTAATCGTCAATGGTTGCTTTGATAAGTTGAGGCTTAAGTTGATTCTCTATCGATACTTTTTTATTAATCACCTCTTTGTCCCCAACAGTTTTTGCATATACACCATTAAATTTTCTGGGCCATAAGCATGCATTTCAAATAGAGGTTTAAAGCCAAGTTTTTCATAAAATCGATATGTTTTGAGGTAATTCTTGTCATTTTGTTTTGGACTTAAGGTTTCAACCGTTAACGAGTGACAGCTATGTTCATGACAATAATCTTCCACTGCTTTTATAAGAGCAGTCCCAATATTTTTGCCATGGTGATTTTTCTTTACAGCTATCCAATAAATATTACCGTTATTAGGGTGGAAAAACTCTAGTGTGACCAAGCCCACATAATCATTGTTAACAGAAGCAGCGAATGATATGCGCTCTAACATACCTTTTGCATAGCGTTCGTTAGCTTCTGGTATGCCGAACCACTCAGGTAGGGTTGCTGTGATTAAACGACAAACTTTTTCAGCCAAGGGAGGATCTATTAATTCTATCGTGCAATTACTCATATGACCTCTTTATTTCCATTTTTTACCATGAATAAGTGGAGTAGTTTTTATAATTCAACCGTTCTATTATGACTTTGAGCATGCCATAACTTAGCATAGTTACCCTTAAGGTTTAGTAACTCTTTATGCGTGCCTTGTTCAATAATGGCGCCATTATCTAACACCAATATATTATCAGCGTGAGTCACGGTAGAAAGCCTATGCGCTATGATTAGCGTCGTAATGTTGTGTGATATTTCCTTAAGACAGGTTTGAATGTCTTTCTCTGTTTTCATATCAAGTGATGACGTCGCCTCATCAAAAATATAAATATTCGGTTTTTTTATAAGCATTCTTGCAATAGCCACTCTTTGTTTTTCACCACCAGATAGTTTTATTCCACGTTCACCAACACGAGTTTCCAATCCATCTGGTAGTTTATCCACTAAATATTTAAGATGAGCTGACTGTATTGCATCATCCAATTCCTTATGGGTGCAATTCGGATTTCCATAAACCAAGTTATTTTTTAACGTATCATTAAATAATGATGTTTCTTGAGGAACAATACCCAGTATTGCTCTGAGCGAATCTTGTTGAACCTCCTTAATATTTTGATCATCTATCAGTATTTTACCTGAGTCAATATCATAAAGACGAAACAATAATCTTGCTAAAGTCGACTTCCCAGCACCTGATGTCCCGACAATTGCAATGGTTTTACCAGGCTCAATAGTAAAACTGATATTATCAATAATTTTTCGATGGTCATATCCAAAACACACATTTTCAAAGCATATTCGGCCTTGATCAAGTTTAAGTGTACTGGCATTTGGCTGGTCTCTAATATCAATTGGAATTTGTAGCAAATTGATCGCACTTTTAAAACGAGCTAAATCATCTCGGGTTACACGTATTCGATAACCCAGCATAGACAATGGGAACATAAACATAAATAAATACCCATGTACCAGCACAAAATCACCCACATTCATGTTACCAGCAATTACTTTTGTGCCTGCCATAAACAGCATAATAATAATGCAGGTGCCGACAATGGCATTTTGAATCAAGTGAATTTTTGCATCTGCATTTAAAGCCTTGCTGTCTGCATTCATCTTTTTTCGAAGTTTTTGAGATGCAATGCTGACTTCATGTTGTTGAGAATTGAAGATTTTAACGCTATCTGCATGCAATAGGCTTTCAACAAGGTATGAGTTTGCCTCAGCATCTGCTTTATTTTGCTGCATCCTACATTTTACAATCCATAAGGAAGTTGCGTAGCTTAAAAAAATATACGATATCAGCATTAAAAAAAGAACAAAGCCAAAGAAAATATCGTAAAAATAGCTCAAAAAAATCATTGCAAAAATGATTTCAACAATAACGGGTAATAATATAACAAAAGGCCGACCTATCAAGTTAATAGCCGACCCTCTTGCCCTTTCTATAATGGTAAGAATTTCTCCTGATTTTCGATCCCGGTGAAATTTTGTTGATAGATGTTGAATATGGTCAATGAGCGCAAGGATAAACTTCCTCGCTCCGTCTACTTCAACAGGATAGGCTACCATCTGACTAATTGACAGAAATGCTCTGGATGCCCCCCAAACACAGGCGTAAGTGACAATGATTAATAATGGTTGGTAATTTAAAAATGTACTATTCCCTGATAGCACATTCACAGCTTCCTTCAAAAAAATGGGAACACTTAAATTGAGTATGATTGAAATGAAAATAAATAAGATAGCCAATACGAGGTGAGCTTTTCCTTTTGTGCTATTGTTCGTCCAAATACACGGCCAAAGATAACGAACGGTTTCTTTTATTCTTGGCGAGTCATCATTCATCATGGCGAGCCCTCCTGATGCTGGCTCTTCCACATGGAGCAATACAATCCACCTTTTTCCAACAATTCGGTGTGATTGCCCGTTTCTACGACCTCTCCATCTTTTAAAACAATGATATTGTAGGCATGGATAATAGTGCTCAGACGATGAGCAATCACTATGCTTGTAATCTGTTTTGCAACTTCCTCTATATTTTCTTGGATAGTCTTTTCTGTTTGTGTATCCAGGGATGCAGTTGCTTCGTCAAATAACATAATTTTCGGTTGTCGAAGCAGACACCTGGCTATTCCAATGCGTTGCCGTTCTCCACCGGATAATTTAAACCCGCCTTCACCGATGTTAGTTTCAATACCGTTAGGCAGTTTTTTTATTAATTCCTCCAGGTGCGCTAACCGTAAGACTCGATGGATTTTATCTTCGCCAGATTGTAAGGATCCATAACAGAGATTGAATTTCAGAGTATTATTAAACAGGAAAACATCTTGAGGAACAATTCCAATCTGCTCTCGCAATGAACTTTTTGTAATGGAGTTTATATCTTGGCCATCAATGGTAATATGCCCGTTAGTCACTTCAAATAAACCTAACAATAGTCGTGTAATCGTAGACTTACCCGAGCCGCTAGGCCCTACAATTGCAAGCATCTTGTTTGGCGAGACATCAAAGCTCACTTTTTTTAAGATTTGCCGTTCTGGTATATAACTAAAAGACACTTGATTCAATCGAATATGAGGACCTGTGACCAATAGTGGCATCGCTCCGTGTTTGTCTCGCTCAACCTCCTTTTTTTGATCCAATAAATAAGCAGAATATTCGATTTTAGATAAATCATTTTTTGTATCTCGCCAAAGGACACTCAGCTCGTT
>Ga0206838_10005_pt2 | contig 63321 bp, 25 predicted proteins | sample Alteio_BWOrgCont_26_FD_152879 | JGI IMG/M metagenome (GOLD analysis project Ga0206838, IMG submission 152879) | Enriched cells from forest soil in Barre Woods Harvard Forest LTER site, Petersham, Massachusetts, United States -... | ecosystem: Environmental > Terrestrial > Soil > Temperate forest >...
TGAGTATTTACGGAAGCGGAGGTTGGAGAAGCGGAGCAGTGGAGCGCCGAGGGAGTCGGTGACGGTGAGGTTGGCCGACAGGGTGTCGGCATCCAGCCGGCGCAGCGTGACGTGGCTCCAGCTGCGCTCGCCCGGATGTCCGTAGACCTCCAACCGCGCAACACTCTGCGGCAGATACAGCTCCCGCTGGGCGGCTCCATCGCGCTCCGCCTCTCGATCGACCGCCAGACCCGCCACCTGCAAGCACGCGTCCAGCCACCACGGCGCCAGCTCCCATCCCTCTGTTTCCATCGCAGGCGCCGTGATCTCTCCCAGCGCCTCGCCACCGCCCATCCACGCCCGCTGCAGGCCGCGAAACCGATCCCCGAACTCCAGCCCACGCCCGCCCAGCTCCGCGTAGAACCTCTCCACATCCGCTACCGATTCCAGACGCCCCTGCATCTCCTCCACCGGCACCGGCTCCGGAAGCTGGCTCGCACCCCGCCGCAGCCAGCCCTCCGACACACGCTCCCACTCTCCGCCCGCCTGCTCGGCATACACCCGCACCCGGCTCCGATCGCCTGTCGCCTGCTCCACCACCGTCTGCACACGGCGCTCTCCCGCGATCGTCAGCGGAGCCTCGAACACCACATCCTCCAACTCACAGCCCGATCCCAGTACTTCCGCTCCCGCCTCCAGCATCAGCTCCACATGCCCGGTCGCCGGAAGCACCGCACGGCCACCCACGCGGTGCTCGCCGATCCAGCTCGCCTCGCGCAGCTGCGTCTCGTACTGCCCGGCAACTCCGGCAGTTCGCAACCGGCTGCCCAGAAGACCGCGACCCGTACGCTCCCCGCGCTCCCACTCGACTGGCACCGCGCCGCTCTCGATCCAGTAGCGCTCCCGTTGGAACGCATACGTCGGCAGACTCACACGACGCAGCTTCCGATCTCCCTTGCGCTCCGACCAGTCAATCGACTCCCCCTGCACAAAACCCGCAGCTACTTCCGCGGCTGACGCTGCCCTGCCCAGAACCGCACCCGCAGAACGTCGCCCCACACTCACATGACCACCGTGAACTCCAGCCGCGCTGTCTCCGCGCAGCCACTCCCGCAGCTTCTCCGCTGCTTCCGCCTTGCCCCGCGCCACCACCGCCAGGCGTTCGCCAAACACCGCCCGCCCCACCGCCGCCGTCCAGCAGATCTCACTCCACCCCGACCCGCTCGCCTCCAGAAACGTCGCGTACCGCCCCGCCAGCTCCCGCAGCGCCGCTTCCGTCCGCCCCGTGACTACCAGTACCTCTTCCCGCGGTTCGGACTCCGACTCCCAGGCACCATCCTCTTCCCAGCTCTCCACCACCACGTGCGCGTTGGTACCGCTGAAACCAAACGAACTCACCCCGCCAATCCGACGACCACCAATCGGCTCCCACTCCCGCGACTCCGTCACCACCTCCAGCGGCAACTCGCTCCAACGAACGTGCTCGCTCGGACCGCTCCAGTGCAGCTGACCGGGGATCACTCCGTGCTGCAAGCCCAGCACCACCTTGATCAGACCCGCCACTCCTGCCGCAGACTCCAAATGACCCACGTTGGTCTTCACCGAGCCAATCAGAAGCTTGCTCCCACCTTCGCCCCGCTCCCCAAACACCGCACCCAGCGCTTCGGCTTCGATCGGGTCGCCCAGCGCCGTTCCCGTTCCGTGCGCCTCCACATACCCCACCTGCCAGGCTTCGATCCCCGCTCGACGGTGAGCCGCACGAAGCAAAGACTGCTGCGCCAATCCGTTCGGTACCGTCAAGCCGCTCGACGCTCCGTCCTGATTCACCGCTGAACCTACAATCAATCCCAATATCCGGTCTCCCGATGCCCGCGCCTCCCTCAACCGCTTCAACAACAACACCCCGCAACCTTCACCTCGTACAAATCCATCCGCACCACTAGAAAATGATCGGCACTGACCGGAGGGAGACAGCATTCCCGCTTGTGCGAACGCGACGGATGGCTCGGGGGAAAGGATAAGGTTGACGCCTCCGGCAAGTGCTGCATTGCACTCGCCACGACGCAGAGCTTCGCACGCCAGATGCACGGCTACCAAAGACGAGGAGCATGCCGTGTCAATCGCCAGAGATGGACCGTTCAACCCTAAGACATAGGAGATGCGCCCTGCGGCAACACTCTGCGCAGCACCCGAAGCAAAGTGAGGATCGATCTTTTCGATTCCGTCAGCCCGTAACTGCAACTGGGCATAATCATGCGAGGAGATGCCTAAGTAAACCCCGGTAGATGACTGATAGACCGAGAACGGATCGATGCCCGCGCTCTCCAGCGCCTCCCAGCTCGCTTCCAGCAGAAGCCGCTGTTGCGGATCCATTCCGACGGCTTCACGAGGAGAAATCCCAAAATGCCTCGGATCAAAGAGATCTACACGCTTCAGCAGCGCTGCCCAGCGCGCCGCCTGGGGCAACTGGTTGTCGCGTAACAAGCCAGAGAAGCGCCTCTCTACCCCGTCACCTACCGCCGACCGCTGTGCTTCCAGGAGCCGCCAATAGCCATCGATCCCATCTTCATCGCCAGGAATACGGCAAGCCATCCCCACAATGGCAATCGGCTCCGCCCGACCGCCTTCTAATTCCTGAATGCGGGCCTCTGCGCGTTCCAGAGCGAGAAACGCTCGCTTCAAAGGAGAGAGCGATGTATTGCTGTCGTCGAATTTTGCGGCTTCGCTCATCATCTGCTTAGCCGTTCTGTCAGAAGTCTTTCCACGTCTTCCTCAGACATCGTTTGCAGTTGCTCGGCTGTTACATATCCCCGCTCAGTTTTCAAAAAACTAGCGGGCTGTTCCCCAGAAGCTTTCAACGACAACGGCTTTCCCGTTTGTGACACCAACAGCGCCGCTAACGCACGCACCAACTCTCCGACTGTTCCTGTATCGAAGGCAATAGTCGAGGGAATTCTCGTTCCCAACCCCAGTTTCTTCGACAATTCACCACGCAATTCAAGAGCAATCAGAGAATCCATTCCAAGATCGCTTAGACGATCCCGATCAGTCAGGTTCTCTGGGCGAATATCCAGTTGAAAGACAACGCACATCGTCTCTCTTACTAGCTGGGAGACTTGCTGTTCACATTTTTCCTGAGGAAGAGACAGCAACTCCTCCGCCAAAGCGCTTTGCCTGTCTTCCCGTAGAGAGGCCTGCAGCATCGCCTGTCGCACCTGTTGCTGCACTGCGGAAGCCTTCGACCCCGTCTCGCCCTGAGACTGGATTTCGGGGCTCCTTCTGCACCTGGCCAGCAGAACGTGCTGTCCGAGAGTCACAGCTGGCGATCCGGAAGCCGGAAGCTCCATCATGTCCTCGAATCCCGTGCGCTCCAAAACACCGCGCCAGTGCTCGGGGGTAAGTAGCGGATGTTCTCGCCTATCAGAATCCTCGAAGTGTTGCCAGCCTTCGATCAGCCCCGTAGACATGTCGAACCATGAGTGATGGTGCGTGGTCTCCAACAAAACCAGCATGCCGTCTGCCGACAGCAGAGCTTTGATCCGGTGGAGAGTCGAGTCAAGATTGCGCGCCGCGTGGACGACATTCGCGGCCACCACGGCATCGAACATGCCAGGCGCGAAACCCTGCTCTTCGATCGGGCGATCGATGTCGAGGCGTGCGTAATGGACATAGCTGTATTCCCCGAACTTTCGTCGTGCTCTGCTGAGGAAAAGCTCAGAGACGTCGGTGAACCAGTACTCCACATGCCGAGCGGGCAGCAAGGGGAGTACCGCCGAAGTGGTTCCTCCGGTGCCGCCACCGAGTTCGAGAATGCGCACACTACGCGGCTTTCCCATCCCGTGAGCTATTGCCCGAAGAGCGGAAGCGACGATGGGGTTGAAGTATCTCGCCTCGACGCTGCTTTCGTAGAGGCCCTCGGCCAAAGCAAACGAACCATCCGGGAATAGAGTTTCCAGGGCGTTCTTACGCCCCGCCAAGACATCGCCGAGTAGCATTCCGCAGTGGCGTAAATAAGCCAGAGCGCCGGGATCGTCAACCAACAATCGCGACACATCCTCCCAATAAGGTGCAAGGGGCACCGGCTGAAGAGCCCCAACCGACCGAAAGGTTCCATCTGTCTGGACGAGCGTGCCCGCTGCGACGAGACCATACAACCAGCGCCGCACCAGGTTGAGATAGATGGGCTGAAAGCCACACCGCTGGAGCACTTCATGAGCAGTCAATGACATTCCGTCGGCGAAAGCGCCCGCAGCGACCAGCACATTTTGCGCATGACCTCGCGTCAGCCGTTCCAATGCCCTCCATCTCTCGGCGTAACCGGCGGGACTCCAACCAAGCGGACCTTGCTGGCTTTGCCGTTCCGCTTCCGTTCGCAAGGCTTGCCAGGCGGCTTCGAACTGACGTTGGCGCTTCAAGCGTGGTGGAGCACCGAACCAAAAGCGCGTGCGCTGAAACGGATATATCGGCAGATCGACCCTGCGCACCGCATCGGATGATGCCCACCCAACATGGCTCAATGGTCCGCCCTCTACGAATTCTTTCTGAATCTGTTCCAGCACTGCGTCCTTTTCCATCGACGGTGCCATTTGTCCGGGTCTGTCCGGCGCACCCGTCATTAATCCCACAACCGGATGTCCGGATAGCCATTGTTCAAGCATTTGTGCGGCATTCTCTGAATTATTTGTCCTAAGTGCGAGACGGTGCGGAAGCTTCGCACGACCGGTCGCGGCTGCGAGACATATATCTGCGAACCTGTTCTTATTCTGTCGCAAGAATCCGATATATCGCTCGGCAAGAACACCTAATGACTCTTCGTTCTCTGCAGAAAAACACAGTAACGATTCTCCCGGAGGACAAGGGGCAACTTCGGGCCTTGTTTCGTCGGCTGCAGCCGGATCTTCAATCGAACTCAAAATGAGGTGCGCATTCGTTCCGCTGAAACCGAATGAACTGACTCCCGCATATCGAATAGCACCATTCCGGCTCCATGGAATCAGCCGCTGAGGCACCTCGACGTGACAGCGCTGCCAGTCAATCTGCGGGCTCGGTTGTTTGAAGTGAAGATGCGGCGCAATTCCTCCGGTCGGCTGCATCATCAAGACAACTTTGACCAGACCCGTCAAACCGGCAGCGGCCTCGGTGTGCCCCAGGTTCGTCTTCACGGATCCAATACTGAGCGGAGAGTCCGAGCTTCGCCCCGATCCATAAACGGTTCCAATTGCCTGGACCTCCATCGGATCGCCGAGTGGCGTTCCAGTGCCGTGCGCCTCAATGTAGTCGACCGCATCAGGTTCCAATTCCGCATCACGAAGGGCCGCCCTCATCACCGCTTCCTGAGCAGGGCCGTTGGGGGCTGTAATTCCTGCGCTGCGTCCGTCTTGATTCACAGCCGTACCGCGAACACTCGCCATAACCCGATCGCCATCGCGAACTGCATCTGCCAGACGTTTCATAACGATGACACAGCAGCCCTCGGCGCGTACGTAGCCGTCCGCAGACGCATCGAACGTCTTGCAGCGCCCCTGCGGAGACACCATCCCGGTCCGGGAAAAACAGATATTCATATCCGGAGACAGAATCAGATTCGCCGCCCCCACAATCGCGAGCTCCGTTTCTCCTCGCCGAAGACTTTGAACAGCCTGATGCACAGCCACCAACGAGGAGGAGCAGGCCGTGTCGACGACCATCGCCGGACCGCGAGTTCCCAGAAAATAGGCAATGCGCCCTGCTGCGATGCTGGCTGCCGCTCCCACCCCTGTGTAGCCGTCGATTTCTGCCGCGTGTTCGGTGAGCAGCCGAGCGTAGTCGGTGTTACTAAGTCCGAGATAGATTCCCGTCTGCGTATTCATAAGGCTGTGAGGATCGATCATCGCCCGTTCTAGGGCTTCCCATGTCAGTTCCAGCAAAATGCGCTGCTGCGGATCCATGCTCGCCGCCTCGCGCGAATGGATTCCAAAGAAGTCGGCGTCAAAGGCATCGATATCGGATAAGAAGCCTCCGTGAATGTCGTACATGGTACCCGGCAGTTGTGCGTCCGAGCTCCAATATGCGCGAGCATCCCATCGTTCCGCTGGTATGGTGGTGACGAGATCCTCTCCCTCGGCTAACGCCTTCCAGAAGCGTTCGGGACTCGTCACTCCGCCCGGCAGACGCACCGCCATTCCTATGATGGCCACCGGCTCAGCGTGACCGCGCCGGGATGCATCCAGTTCTGCGCATAGCCTCCGGATCTCAACGAGCGCACGCTTGACCGACGAGAGTTCATCCACTCCCTGTCCTGCCGATGGCAATGAATTATTGGCCTGCGCCATAGCCTCGTTCTCCAAGTTCCGCCAGCAATAAGGTTTCTGCCTCAGAGTCGCTCATCGCGCTTATATCCTCCGAGACTCTGTCTGCGGCATTCGAGGGTTTCCGACCTTCTGAGATCTCAGCCAGCAAGAAATCTGTCAGCGTGCGCAATGTCGGATAATCCAACACCATTGTCGGAGATAGTTGCCGGCGCAAGGACGTCATCAAGGCGTTCCGCAATTCGACCGCCATCAGCGAATCCAATCCCAGGTCGTGGAGGGCCTCATCGTGATCGATCTTGACCTGGGGGGGGAGCGACAGGATCTGCACGGTTTGCTGCCGCAAATGTTCCATCAGCATTGCGCGGCGCTCTTCGGCAGCCGCACTCAGCAGAGCCTGGCAGAGGTCCTGATGATTGTCCTCTATATCTGCCTTTGGCGTGTGGTTATCTGTTTCCGCCAACGTGCTGAACAAAGCTGACGTGCCCGCGGGCCTGGTATTAATGAGTCTCTTCCATGAAAGAACGGGTAATACCGCGGCAACTGTTTCTTCACTGGTAAGCATTGTCTCCAGCGCGGCCAAACCGTCGGCAGGCTCAATGTGTCCCAATCCAATATCCGATGGCTCGGTCTTAAGCTTCTCGGTCATTCCCGCAGAGCGCCACGGGCCCCATTGGATACTCAGCGCCGGCAGGTCGAGACTGCGCCGATAGGTCGCCAGCGCATCTAGCATTGCATTCGCAATGGCATAGTTTGTCTGGCCGGGCGATCCCAGGGTCACAGCGGCTGAAGAGAACAGTACGAAGAAGTCGAGGTCGTAATGACTCGTCAGCCTGTGCAGATTCCACGCTCCCAGCCATTTCGGCTGCATAACCTTACAAAGAGTGGCGGGATTCTGTTCCAGCAGACTGTGATCTTCGAGCACGCCTGCAGCATGCAACACTCCCTTGAGAGGCTTCGAAGCCGGAATATTTTGAAAGACACATCCCATCGCACCTCGGTCACTCACATCAGCTCTAACTAACGTGACATCCGCACCGCAGGCCCGCATTCGCTCCACCGCTTCCCGTCCAATTGCGCTTGGGTCGTTTCGCCCGATTAAGACGAGATGATGTGCACCACGATCTAGCAGCATTTCCGCAAAGAGCAACCCGAGGGCACCGTACCCGCCCGTGATCAGATAGGTGGCATCACGATTTAGTCTCAGCGGGCCGGTTGTGTCGGCTCTATCTCCTCGCAAGACAACCACTTTCCCTATGTGGCGAGCCTGTGCCATATAACGAAGAGCTTCTTTGGGATCGCTGAACGCTGTCACAGGTAGCGGCGACATTTCTCCTGTCGTCATCGATTCCAACATTTTTTGGAACAAAGCTGGAACCAGAGAAGGATCGGCCGCTGCCACCTGTCCGAAGTCATAGACGAAATGACGAACGTCCGGACGTACGCGCCTAACTACATCAGCCGCAAGAGTGTTTCGCTTACCGACCTCCAGAAAGCAGCCGCCCTTCGATACGATCGACAGCGTCTTCTCCGCCAGAACTCCCGTCAGCGAATTCAAAACAATGTCTATGCCGAGCCCGTTAGTCAGACGCATCACTTCATCGGCAAACTCCTCTGTACGCGAAGGCAATACATATTGAACTCCGAGCGACCGCAGGTAGGCGCGCTTTTCCTCGTTCCCTGCCGTCGCGTATATCTCCGCGCCCCGTGCCTTGGCTACGTTGATGGCAGCTAATCCCAAGCCTCCTGCGGCGGAATGAATCAGTACTCTATCGCCTCGTTGCAGATTCGCAAGGCGATCCAGCCCGTAGAGTGCCGTGAGGTACACCACCGGCAACGCCGCCGCCCGCTCCATGCTCAGACCCTTGGGAACTTCCATAACATTCGAACTTCGCACTGTTACGAATTGCTTGAAGCTTGCCGGCGCAAAGGCAAGGACACGCGCGCCAGGCCTAACTCCGCTCAATGATCCGGCATTCACTACAACTCCCGCGCACTCGCCTCCCAATCGCTGCAACGTCCCGGGCAACATTCCCAGCGAATTCATAACGTCGCGAAAATTTATACCGTGGGCATGGACTGCAATTTCCACCTCGTTGTCCTTTGGCGCCTGGCGTTCCGTGGAAATAATCCTGAGGTCTTCGATTAGACCGCTCTCCGCAGGAACAAGTTCAACGTTCTTTTCGTCCGACAAAGAAGGTGCGACTCGCTCTCTGAGCCGGGGGACGAACAAGCGATCGCGACGCAATATGACCTCGAGATCATTCACCAGGGTTAGAGCGTGCAGTAGGTCAATGGCCTGTGTTTGATGGTCGAGGTCGAGATGCTGTATCGCGAGTTCTGGAAACTCCAGCACGGCGGTACGTCGCAGTGCCTGGACGGCACACCCTCCTACCGACACCGAGAGATCTCCTGTTTCCCGTGCTTCTCGTGTAATCAGCCTCACGCCTCGCGTGGGATGGACCTGTTCCAGGAGAAGAGCCTGAAGCAGAGAAAGGCAACCATCAAGCGCCAGCGGATTATGCCGTTCATCGCTTTCTGATTCCAGCAGGGTAAGGTCCACTGCTCCGGCTAAACGCAGATCCAGCACGACTTCGATTTCTCCGTGCATGCTGACGATATTGCGCAGAACGTCACGACATCCGCTTACCTCGCTGACGTTCTGAGGTGACAGCAAGGAGCAGCCTGCGCCTCTTTTCTCGAGCTGTCTGCACACTGCTGCACCAAACTCGTCTCCGGATACGATTACCCAATGTCCTTTACACGGCACTGCTTCTGTTACATTTTGTGCTTCGATCCAATCGATGCCGTAAATAGCCAGCCTTTTTTTATCTGGTGAGTATTTACGGAAGCGGAGGTTGGAGAAGCGGAGCAGTGGAGCGCCGAGGGAGTCGGTGACGGTGAGGTTGGCCGACAGGGTGTCGGCATCCAGCCGGCGCAGCGTGACGTGGCTCCAGCTGCGCTCGCCCGGATGTCCGTAGACCTCCAACCGCGCAACACTCTGCGGCAGATACAGCTCCCGCTGGGCGGCTCCATCGCGCTCCGCCTCTCGATCGACCGCCAGACCCGCCACCTGCAAGCACGCGTCCAGCCACCACGGCGCCAGCTCCCATCCCTCTGTTTCCATCGCAGGCGCCGTGATCTCTCCCAGCGCCTCGCCACCGCCCATCCACGCCCGCTGCAGGCCGCGAAACCGATCCCCGAACTCCAGCCCACGCCCGCCCAGCTCCGCGTAGAACCTCTCCACATCCGCTACCGATTCCAGACGCCCCTGCATCTCCTCCACCGGCACCGGCTCCGGAAGCTGGCTCGCACCCCGCCGCAGCCAGCCCTCCGACACACGCTCCCACTCTCCGCCCGCCTGCTCGGCATACACCCGCACCCGGCTCCGATCGCCTGTCGCCTGCTCCACCACCGTCTGCACACGGCGCTCTCCCGCGATCGTCAGCGGAGCCTCGAACACCACATCCTCCAACTCACAGCCCGATCCCAGTACTTCCGCTCCCGCCTCCAGCATCAGCTCCACATGCCCGGTCGCCGGAAGCACCGCACGGCCACCCACGCGGTGCTCGCCGATCCAGCTCGCCTCGCGCAGCTGCGTCTCGTACTGCCCGGCAACTCCGGCAGTTCGCAACCGGCTGCCCAGAAGACCGCGACCCGTACGCTCCCCGCGCTCCCACTCGACTGGCACCGCGCCGCTCTCGATCCAGTAGCGCTCCCGTTGGAACGCATACGTCGGCAGACTCACACGACGCAGCTTCCGATCTCCCTTGCGCTCCGACCAGTCAATCGACTCCCCCTGCACAAAACCCGCAGCTACTTCCGCGGCTGACGCTGCCCTGCCCAGAACCGCACCCGCAGAACGTCGCCCCACACTCACATGACCACCGTGAACTCCAGCCGCGCTGTCTCCGCGCAGCCACTCCCGCAGCTTCTCCGCTGCTTCCGCCTTGCCCCGCGCCACCACCGCCAGGCGTTCGCCAAACACCGCCCGCCCCACCGCCGCCGTCCAGCAGATCTCACTCCACCCCGACCCGCTCGCCTCCAGAAACGTCGCGTACCGCCCCGCCAGCTCCCGCAGCGCCGCTTCCGTCCGCCCCGTGACTACCAGTACCTCTTCCCGCGGTTCGGACTCCGACTCCCAGGCACCATCCTCTTCCCAGCTCTCCACCACCACGTGCGCGTTGGTACCGCTGAAACCAAACGAACTCACCCCGCCAATCCGACGACCACCAATCGGCTCCCACTCCCGCGACTCCGTCACCACCTCCAGCGGCAACTCGCTCCAACGAACGTGCTCGCTCGGACCGCTCCAGTGCAGCTGACCGGGGATCACTCCGTGCTGCAAGCCCAGCACCACCTTGATCAGACCCGCCACTCCTGCCGCAGACTCCAAATGACCCACGTTGGTCTTCACCGAGCCAATCAGAAGCTTGCTCCCACCTTCGCCCCGCTCCCCAAACACCGCACCCAGCGCTTCGGCTTCGATCGGGTCGCCCAGCGCCGTTCCCGTTCCGTGCGCCTCCACATACCCCACCTGCCAGGCTTCGATCCCCGCTCGACGGTGAGCCGCACGAAGCAAAGACTGCTGCGCCAATCCGTTCGGTACCGTCAAGCCGCTCGACGCTCCGTCCTGATTCACCGCTGAACCTACAATCAATCCCAATATCCGGTCTCCCGATGCCCGCGCCTCCCTCAACCGCTTCAACAACAACACCCCGCAACCTTCACCTCGTACAAATCCATCCGCACCACTAGAAAATGATCGGCACTGACCGGAGGGAGACAGCATTCCCCATTGCGAAGCAATGATCAGCGATTCGGGAGAAACCAGGATGTTCACCCCGGCGGCAATCGCAAGCCTCGTTTCGCCTTCACGCAAGCTTCGGCACGCGCGGTCGACTGCTACCAAAGAAGAAGAGCATGCGGTGTCAATCGCCAGAGATGGACCGTTCAACCCGTAGAAGTATGAAAGACGCCCAGCCGCCGCATTGAGGGCCGAACCCTGCAGCACATGGGCACTCAATTCCTCACGTGGTCTGATCCTCTGCAGAAGCTGTGCGTATTCCGAAGTGCTAATGCCGACGAATACTCCTGCATCCTCTCCAGCGAGTCCTTTCGGATCGATGCCCGCGCTTTCCAGAGCCTCCCAGCTCGCTTCCAGCAGAAGCCGATGCTGTGGATCCATGCTGACGGCCTCCCTTGGAGAAATGCCGAAGAATTCGGGATCAAAATCTCCCGGCGAGTCCAGCATTCCAGCCGAGCGGCCATATGTTTTCCCGGGAGTCTGCGGGTTGGAATCGAAAATCGCATCCAATGCCATCCGTTGACTTGGAATCTCGCTGACCGCATGCCGTTTATGTTCCAGCAGATCCCAGTAGTCGTCAGGCGTATTCACGCCACCAGGGAAACGACAAGCTATTCCCACAATGGCAATCGGCTCACGAGCCGCGGCTTCCAGTTCTTCAACGCGCTGCCGAAGCGCTCGCATTGCCAGCAGCGTCGCTTTTTCGACCGATAAGGCCCCCGCATCCTTAAGCATCTTCAAAATGCTCCAAGCTTCTGCTGAATCGCGGCAAGTTCAGCAGCGATCGCAGCATTGGTTTCTGATTCATTCATTTCGGCAACCGAAGTCGAGAACTTATCTTTTTTTTCAGAGGGCATTTCCTCTTCGCTCTCGGCAGCGGGGGATGGAAACAATGTTTCTTCCAGGAATACCGCAATCGCCTCAATCGTCGGATGAGTGAAAGTAAGGGTTCCCGGTAGCCGCAAACCTGTCCTTGCTTCGAGGCCCCGCTTCAGGCTTACGCTCATCAGAGAATTCATGCCTGATTGAAAGAGCCCACGACTCTCATCCAGAGGATCTTCGGACGCCATGCCGAAGACCTTTCGCACTTCTTCACCCACAAAATCAAGAAGACGAAGCTTTCGCTCCCGAACAGGCAACTCTCCCAATTCATCCAACCATGCCGGAATTGTTCGAAGCGTCGTCGGCTCCGGCTGTGAAATATGCGGAGCGATCAAGTCGTCTACGAGCGCCTGTCCTCCCCTTAGCTCGAGAGCGGGACCCAATATGCTCCAATCGATATCGGCAACAAGGCTCGATGTCTGGCGGGAAGCAATCAGTCCACTCAACAGGCCTAACGCTTTTGGGGCTTTCATCGAAACAAATCCGGAGCGTTCCACGAGTTCCAGCTGCCCGTGCCGGGGAGACTCCCATGAACCCCACTCCACACAAAGGGCTGGAAGGCCCGACTTTCGCCTATCAGCCACGATCGAATCGAGACAGCCGTTGGCCGCTGCGTACAGGGATCCACCCCGCAATCCAATCGTGGCTGCAGCCGAGCCGAAGAGAACAAAGAAATCGAGCTCGCTCTGACGCGTGCAGCGATCCAGCACTTGAGCTCCTTCAACTTTGGCACGAAAAGCGAGCTCCACATCCTCCCTTGAGACGTTTACGATCGAACCGAAGCGTACGCCCGCTGCGGCATGAATCAAGCCGGCAAGAGATCGCCCATTCTCAACCCTGGAGAGCAAGTTGCGTACCTGCAATTCATCCGACACGTCGCAGGCTTCGGCAATCAGAGTGACGCCCTGCTCCCTCCAGTTTTCAAGCTGCCTCATTAGCTCGGCACTGCCAATCTCAACGGGATCTCTACGGCCAACAAGCACTAGATGACGAGCTCCGCTAAGAACCAGCCACGAGGCAATCTCCATCCCTAGCCGACCGAAGGCGCCGGTAACGAGGTAGCTTCTGTCCGCCTTGAGTTTCAGGGACTTGGCGTCTGCCGCAAGATCGTCACGGCGTAGCCTGGCTACAAGTCGTCTACCCTGCCGCAACGAGACCCTGTCCTCTCCCGTTGCTCGCATGATCTCGTCACGTACTCCGACCGCGTACGAAACGCTGTCCGCGTCTACCTCAATCACTGCGCCGGAGTGTTCAGGATGTTCCAGGCCCAACACGCGACTAAATCCACGAATGGCAGCTTGCGACGAACGGCATGTGACTTCGGCATCCACATTCGCCTTGGCGCTCTGCGTGACAAACCAAAGTCTGAGCGGAGCGCCGCTCGCAATCACAGCCTGGGCTAATTCCATGGCTTGTGCGACCGTATCAGTTGCGCTCTGATCGCCGGCAACATACACCGCGTGCTGCGGTCTTATCCCCGCATCTGTCAGCTCGGCAAACAAATGATTCAGACTGTCCGTAAAGCCTTTTCCAGACACGGCGGCATTGGTCGCCAGCCATGAGAAATCCTTTCCACGTCGCACCTCAACGACGGTGTCTCTGCGTTGCCGACCGGCCTCCGCAAGCCTTTCGGCGAAGCGCTCTCCGGAGTGAACGAGAAGCCAGGTGATTGGCTTTAACGCGTGATTGGGTGGAAGCGGGCTTAAGGACTTCTCTCTCCAGTCGATCGAGTACAGCCAATCTTTTGGAAACAGATCGGCACTTTCACCCGGGACGCTCTTTGCCGAACTTAACCAATATCGAGATCCCTGGAAAGGGTACGGCGGCAAATCGACAACACTACAGCCACTTGCAAAAGCGAAGCTCCAATCCACGGCCGCGCCTGCTTCCCACGCACGCATAGTTTGTTCCAGATCCCGCGGTCCACTTCCTGTTCTGTCGCTGTCGCCGTGTTCCATGGTTTTCTTGGAAGGCTGCGCTTCCGTCCACTCGGTGACTCTCCGACGCAACTCCGAACCAATCTTCTTTGCCTGCGATCCCGCCACGGCAACACGGTGTGGGTGATGCGTTCTTCGCACAGCGCTGGTGTAGCAAATGTTCGCCAACTGCGATTCTTCGGCGTGTTCCAGCCGATCTGCATAGGCTGCGCCGAGAACCCGTAGTGCATCCGGTGATTGCGCAGAGATGACCAATGGCCATATTTCTTCTGACGCGACTGACTCACTCGACGCAGGCGCTTCTTCCAGCACCACATGTACATTTGTTCCACTCCAGCCGAAGGAACTCACACCCGCCAATTTTCGTTCGGCAGTCCAGTTGCGCCCCGAATGCGGAATGCTCAGGACTGTGTCATCGATTGCAAGGTGGGGGTTAAGTTGCTTCAGGTTGGTCACTGATGGCAGCCAGCGATTCCGTAGAACCAGTACAGTCTTGATCAGTCCGGCAATCCCTGCCGCCCCCTCAAGATGTCCTATATTGGCCTTCACCGCTCCAAGAGTGCAGGGTACGTCCCTCCGACTTCCCTCTCCCAGCACTTCGGAGAGAGCTTCCACTTCAATTGGATCGCCCAGAGAGGTGCCAGTACCATGAGCCTCAACATAGCCAATTTCCCGTGTCTCGACTCCGGCATTCCTAATGGCGCGCGCTAACACTCGCCGCTGAGATATTCCATTGGGAGCAGTCAGACCGTTTGTGCTTCCGTCTTGATTCACAGCCGAACCACGAATAATAGCCAGCACCCGGTCGCCGTCGCGCCAAGCCGCTTCAAGCTTTTTCAGTACAACGACCCCGCAGCCTTCCCCACGGCCCATTCCATCCGCTCGTGCATCGAAAGGTTTACAGCGACCGTCGGGAGACAGCAGTTGAAGCTGCGCAGCTGCGACCGTGGATCCGCGTGTAAGCAGCAGATTGATGCCACCGGCAAGAGCCACGCTGCAGTCGCCAGCACGGAGGCTTTGACAAGCAAGGTGTGCCGCCAGCAGCGACGACGAACAAGCCGTGTTCACAGCGACGGCAGGACCATGAAAATCGAGCCAGTATGCCAGCCGACCAGCTATCATGTCGTGTGCTGTTCCTGTAGCGGAATACGCATCCACCGACGCCAGATCTTCAAACTGCATCGTCTGATAATCGATACTCTGGCTGTGCACGCCGACAAAAACTCCGGTATCGGTGCCGGCAAGCCCCGCCTTGGGCAAGCCGGCGTCTTCCAGAGCATGCCACGCTGTCTCGAGAAAGATCCGCTGTTGAGGATCCATGCGGATCGCTTCGCGCGGTGTTATGTCAAAGAAAGCCGCGTCGAATCGTCCCACGTCGTCTAAAAAAGCGGCGTGGCGGGTATTGATTTTTCCGGGAACACCGGGTTCAGACGCATAATGTACATCGCGATCCCATCGATCCGCGGGGATGCACTTCACTGCGTCCCGGCCTTCCACAATCATTCGCCAGAACTGATGGATATCGGAACCACAACCAGGGAAACGTATGCCCATACCGATGACTGCGATCGATTCTGGCCGATTTGCGGCTTCGGCAGCGCGCAGCTTCTCCCTCAGCTCCCGAATGGTCTTTCGAGCTCGTTCGAACAGTTCATCCTGTGGATTCAGAGTCATCTCCAGCCCTCGGACGATGCATGGAGACTCTCAACTTCCATCAGTTCAGCCTCCAGCATTTCAGCGACTGACTGTCTGTCGGAGTCTGTCTGCTCAGCCACAAAGGATTTCGTTTCAACTCCTATTGAACTGTCAGCTTTGGCTCCTGTTTCTACGGGATGCGTTGGAGACAGCCGATTTTCCAGATGGGCCGCCAGCGCCGATATTGTCGGATAATTCCACACCAGAGTTGCGGAGAGCGTCAGTCGCAGATGCCGCTCCATCCGGTTGCGAAGCTCCAGAGCCATTAGGGAATCCAGCCCAAGCGAGCGAAGGGCTTTATCCTCAGGCACGCGCTCCACGCTGAGACGCAGCACCGCAGCCACCTGCTCGCGTAGCCATGCGGTCAAAGTGGGACGAAGTTCCTCTCCGTCTAAGAGTCTGAGCCTTGCCAGAAAATCTCCACCATCGCGGGCCGAAGTTGCGGATTTCTCCATCAAATTCGCGAGCAGGCCGGAGCGAGCCGCCGCAGGATTCGAAGCGCACCATTGTTCCCTGTCCAAATGCATGGCCGTGACTTGCGTGGGCTCTCTTCTTAAGATTTCTATCAGTAATTCCACACCTTCCTCCGGAGAAAGGGGCTTCAACCCGCGAGAGGCTATCCTCGCCCCACGGATATCCTTCGCGGCAGCCAGGCCTACCGTGCTCCACGACCCCCAGTCGATGCTGATTGCGGGAATCCCTCGCGCGCGCTGGTTATAGGCGAGGGCGTCCAACATCGCATTCGCAGCGGCGTAGTTGGCTTGACCTGGACTGCCCAGGACTCCCGCGACGGAGGAGTAGTACACCAGAAAGTCGAGATCGAAGTCCTTGAGCCGCGCATCTAGCGCCAGCGCGCCGCCCACCTTACCCGCCATGACGCTCTCAAACTTACTCAGAGAAAGATGAGAAACCACAGCATCGTCCAGAATTCCTGCCGCATGAACGACGCCTCTCAGCGGCGGCATTGTCGCAGCGATTTCTTCCAGCAGGGCTTCAACGTCCGCATCCGCACTCATGTCGGCCTGCCGGGTCTCGATTGTTACGCCGCTCTCCTTCAGCCCAGCGATGACCTGCAAAGCCTCGTCCGATGCTGTGTGCCGCCACGTCAATACCAGGTGACGAGCTCCGTGTTGCGCCAAAGCCTGCGCGGTCAGGAGGCCTAGACCACCTAATCCTCCGGTAATCAGATATGTTGCTTCTTTGGCAAGTCTGCTCTTGTCGCGCCGGATCATCGCCGATTCATCCTGCATATTGAGAACGATTTTTCCGATATGACCTCCCGACGCCATCAGCTGAAATGCATCTGCTGCTGAGGAAACCGGAAACACAGTCGTCGGAACAGGTGCAATCGACCCGTCATTCAACAAGTTCATGACCTCAGTGAACATTGCACCTACCATTTCGCGCCGGTCCTCGACCGATTGTGCAAGATCCACGGCAAACAGCGACAGATTCCTCAGGAAAGGCTGCAGGCCGATTTTGCTGTTCTCCCAGAGGTCCAGCTTGCCTATTTCAATAAATCGTCCATACGGCGCCAAGGCTTCGAGTCCAGCCGCGATGGCCGGCCCGGCAAGCGAGTTGAGCACGACGTCTACTCCTTCTCCATTCGTCTGCTCAAGTACCTCGCGCGTAAAGTCCAACTTCCGGGAATGCATGATCTGCTTGACCCCCAGGCTCCGCAGATGCCTTCGCTTCTCCTCCGAACCCACGGTTGCATAGATCTCAGCGCCAATCCAATTCGCTATTTGAATTGCTGCCAGACCTACGCCGCCAGCGGCGGCGTGGATGAGAATTCGTTCCCCCTTTTGCAGCCGAGCCAGCTTCACCAGGGCGTACCACGCGGTCAAAAAAACGCAGGGTATGCCGGCGGCCTGCGCGAAACTGATGTTCTCCGGTTTTTTCACAACAAGCGACTCAGGAATCGTTACACGCGTGGCAAACATCCCGGTTTTCTGTAAAGAAGGGGAGAGGGCGATGACTGCGTCGCCGGGACGAAAGCCCACGACTTTTTCCCCAACCCGCAGTACTGTGCCCGAACACTCACCACCTATTCGTGATCCCTTCAGAGCCTCGTGGACTCCCATCGCAACCAGGACATCCCTGAAGTTGATTCCGGCTGCCTGAACGGCGATCTCGACCTCTTCGTCCTTTGGAGGCTTGCTCCATGCCGCAACCAACTCGAAGCTGTCGAGTGAACCGGTAATAGCTTGAGCAAGCTCGAAACCCTCGGATTCTCCTTGTTCGGTAGAACGAAGTTGTCCTGCAGGGATATTCTGGAAGTTCCCGGCGTCCGTTTCAAACGAGCGCAGCCTCGCTCCAAAGTTTCCTTTTGCCCTCAGAGCAATCTGGCCTTCTTTTCGATCTTCGAGTAGCAGATCTGCTAACCGAACCACCTCGTTCTCAACAGGCACCGAGGGAAGGTCTGCGCAAAGGGTTCTTAGTGACGAGTATTCATTGGCCACCGACCCGAACAATCCCCACGTACCCGCGCCCAAGACATTTGTCACCGGCTCGCCAGTCATCGTCTGGGTACCCCGCGTGACCATGCATATCTGTGTCAGAGCGAAAGCATCGGGTGAGTCCGTGAGCTTCGATACAAGCGCTGCGCCGTCGGCGAGCAGCTGCTGAATCTCTGCCAGAGTGGAGTGAGAATCGAAGCCCAGCGGCGTTAACCACACCACGCCCTGAACGGCATCGTCTCTTGCGATATCTCCGTGCAGAATCTCAGCCGGCTGCACGACCTCGATTGACGCTCCTCGAATCTCTAGGGCCCTCCCGAGCTCTCCGGCCATGCCGGAACCATCGGCAATCAACACCCAGTGACCTGCCGTCTTTACATGGTTGTCTGCGGTGTCCAACCTTTCCCATTTGATTTCGTACAGCAACTCGCTGATAGCCTCCGAAGCCCTGTCCATTGGGCTGAAAGCCAGTCCGCGAATTGCGACCACCGGTCTACCCGCCGCATCGAACAGATCCACATCACCTGCAAGCGTGCCTGAGTGCACCGTCCCGCGCGCATAGAGTGCGCTTCCGTCTACCGATAGACCTTCCCATTCCACCTTTTCGATAGCAACAGGCAAGAGCGTCTTACGTTCGCCTCTTTCGATCAAGATGCGCCCGAGCAACTGCAAAGCCGCGTCCAAGGCCGCGGGATGCAACAAATATCGCTCGCCCCGCAGTTCGCCGGGCAGATCAATCCGCGCGAACCCGCTTTCATTTTGTATTGCCATCCAAGCGATGCGGCAGAAGCTCGGACCAAAGTCGTATCCCAGTCCGCGCATCGTCGCGGCGTGCTGTCCGCCGCTCATCGTTTCTTGAGAAAATTCCAGGTCTTCCCACAGGGTCAGATCGGCTTGATTAAGCCTTTCCTGCGCGGCCCGGAGAAGAACGCACTCCGCGGCCTCTGTCCATTCCGCACCGGACTCTCGCCAGAAAAACTTCGCCGAGTAACGATCCCGAGAGTCAGACGTTGCTACGATTTGCAACTCACAGGAACTCCCGGGCGGCAACGCAGCTGCGCGTAATAGCCGCAGCTTTTCCACCCGCGCCGGTTCCCCACCGAAAATCATGGTCGCGGCTGTCCCAGCCAGTTCGATATAGGCACTCGCAGGCAGAAGCACCGTGCCTTGCACGGCATGATCCTTCAGCCAGTGGTGCACTTCAGCAGATAGTCTGGCGGTCCAGATCCACTCACCTTGAGCTGTCTGAATGGCCTCGCCAATCAAGGGATGACCCGTTTCGGCGAGGATACCGAAACGTTGGGTACCCGAGGATTCGATCCAGAACCGTTCGCGCTGCCACGGGTACGCAGGCAGTTTCACTAGATTGCCGCTCGGATAAATTCTCTGCCAATCCACTTCCCCGCCTGCCGCGTAAAGCTGGCCAAGCGCCGCAAGCAGGGTTGCAGTCTCCGGCTCATCCCGTCGAAGCGGTCCCACCGCCAAGGCCTGCCGCCCGGCTTGTGCCGCTGTCTGTTCCACAAATGGAACCAGTGTCGGATGCGGACTCATCTCCAGAAACGTGTCGAAGCCCTGTCGCATCAACTCCTCGATAGCGTTCGCGAACAGCACGGGTTGCCGTAGATTCGCAACCCAGTAACTCCCACTCATCTCGCTACCGTTCGAGACCGCGAGCCTGACAGTCGAACACATAGGAATCGATCCGGCACGCGCCTGTACGTCCGCCAGCGCTGCCGACAGATCGCCGATCAGCAAGTCCATCTGCGGGCTGTGGGATGCTACATCCACCCGTACCCAGCGGCAGAAGATATCCTGCTTCTCAAGTCCCTCGACTATTTCGTTAAGGGTCGCCGGATCCCCTGCCAAAACCGTCGATCGCGGGCTATTGCAGACTGCAACCGACACCTTGTCTTCCAGCCCCGCAAGAAGCTGCTGCGCTTCGGCACGAGCCAAATCCACGACTGCCATCGCTCCGGCGCCTGCCACTCGCATCAATAGCGCGCTTCTTCGGCATATGATCGCAGCGGCATCCTGCAGCGATAAAATCCCGGCGATATGCGCCGCAGCCACTTCTCCCATGCTGTGCCCGACCACTGCTTCGGGAACGACGCCCATGGAAGTCCATAACCTGGCCAACGCAACTTCCATTGCGAAAAGAGTTGGTTGTACTACATCGATTCGCGCTAGACGCTGTTCGCTTGATGGTTCTTCCAATTGCCTGAGAACCGACCATCCCGTCTCCAGCGCAATCGCTTGATCGATCTCTTCTATCGCGCTGCGAAAGACAGACTGTGTACGCAACAGCTCCCGTCCCATCCCAACCCACTGGGAACCCTGTCCGGGAAATACAAAAGCAATTTTTGGCCTTCGTTCTCGAGTAACTGTGCCGGCAGCCGTGAACGCCGACTCCGTCCCCCTGGCGAAGTCTTTGAGCCTTTCTGCAAGTTCTGGCGCGTCGGCTCCCGCCACTGCAACCCGATGACCCAGGTGATTACGGCGAAGTGAAGCTGTGTAGCAAAAATCTGTCAGCGCACCCGTCGCCTCTTCCTGATCCTGAAGTGCATCGAGTGATGCAGCAACGTCCTTTGCATGCTGCCTCAGCGCAGCACTGGAAGATGCGGAGAGCGGCAGCAAATAAGCATTCCGGGGCTCTGTTCTGGCTCCTTGAGCCTGCGGAAACTCCTCCAATACCACATGGGCATTCGTTCCCGTGAGACCTAGGCCGTTAACTGACGCTCTCCTGGGTGTGCCCTTCTGCTTCTGCCACGCAGATCCAACAAGCTCTAATGCCACACCGACTGTCTCCCAGTCAATCGCCGGATTGGGCTCATTTACGTGGAGCGTTGCAGGGAATCTCCGGTGGCGTAGGGCCTGCACTGTCCTGATGATGCTTGCTACACCAGCCGCAGACTCGGTATGGCCAATATTCGATTTCACTGACGCAATTCGACACGGTTGCATCGCTGACCCTGAACGCCCAAACACGGATGCAATGGCGGAGATTTCAATCGGATCGCCTGCACGGGTCCCTGTTCCGTGAGCTTCCACAAGATCCACAGTCATCGGGTCGAGGCCCGCGTCTGCCAGAGCATCGAGCATGGCTTGTCTCTGCCCAGCCGCGCTCGGCGTGGCGAGCAATCCACTGCCCCGACCATCATTTCCCATCGCTGTTCCGCGAATCACGGCTAGGACACGGTCGTCATCTCGTTGAGCATCCGACAGCCGTTTCAGCACGAGCATCCCGGCGCCGTCGCTGCGAACGAAGCCATCCGCGCCGGCATCACCGAACTTGCAGCGCCCGTCACGCGACAACATCTGAGACCGGCTGAACGCCTGCGTGATCTCACGTCGCACGATTACGTTTACGCCGCCGGCGAGGGCCACCGAACACTCCCCGGACCGAAGCGACCGAGTCGCGAGGTGTACCGCCACCAGCGAGGACCCGCAGGCCGCATTGACGGAAATATCCGGACCCCGCAAATCAAATTGGAAAGCAAGTCTGCTTGAAGTTCCATACAAAGGGCCGCCGGTGACGAGGAAAAACTCCGCGACTGGCGCCGTTGCTGCCGCATGGCGCTCATATTCGTTGCTCCAGACACCAACAAATACACCGGTCTTCTTGCGTGCCAGTACGTTCAGGGGAATGCCCGCATCCTCCAGCGTTTCCCATGTAACTTCCAGCAACAATCTCTGTTGAGGATCCAGCCATTCGGCTTCGCGAGGCGACAATTCGAAAAAGGGTGCATCAAATTTGTCGATCTCTGGCAGAAAGCCGCCACGATTGGAGACGGGGCCGGCGGAAAGGCCCAGCCTTCGGTAGAACGCATCGAGTTCAGGCGTGCGTCCGCCGGGATACTCAGTCACACCCTCGCGGCGGTCGAGCACCATCTTCCATAGAGATTCGTAGTCGCTTGCTCCGGGCAAACGACACCCCATTCCAACAATGGCGATCGGCTCCTGTGCATGACTCTCAACAACACCCATGTGATCCCTAATCACCTCTCGTGATCGATACCCAGCAACGTTTGTCGGACATTAGTAATCAGCTCTTCTCGTGCGCTTTGAAGAAAAAGGTGCTCCTCGTCAAGAATGACTCGGGTAAAGGAGCCGGTCGTTTGTTCGCTCCATCCGGCAATGTGCTCCATGGGAACGGTCTGGTCGCGAATCCCGCCGAACGCTGTGATTGGGCAGGAAAGCGGATGTGGCGCTCGCCTTTCATAGGCTTCCAGCATGCGAATATCTGCTCGAAGAGTTGGCACCACGGCGGCCAAAAACTCGTCGTCCAGCATCACTTGTGAGGGAATTCCCCCATATCGCTCGGAAATCTCGCGGACCAACTCCTGGTCGCCCAAATTACCCATGCGGGGCAGCGGCGGCGGTATGTGTGGAGCGCCTGTGGCAGAAACGAAAAGATGCGCCGCTCGACGCCCGGTACGCCGCTGGATCTCGTGCAAGGTCTGGAAAGAGATCAATCCACCCAGGCTGTTCCCGAAGAACGCGAATCTTTGGCCATCGGCCAAATAGGGCAACATCGCTTCTGTGAGGTCGTTTGCCAGGCCTTCGATCCGCTGGTAGGGCTCCTCACGGAAACGGCCTTCTCTGCCAGGTAGCTGAATAACGATTACTTCAACTTCTGGCCTCAACTGCTCCTTCCAACCGCGGAACGCCGATGGGCCGACGCCAGCGTGCGGAACACAGAAAAGCCGGATCGCCTGTGGGTTCGGAGATGGAGCAATTTGAAACAAAGATGTCATGAGATCGAGGTGACAGAAAGAAATTGCAAATAAATGCGATCTTATTGGATTCTCCGGCCCGGCCCCTATACCACTTGCGTGGTGTCTCAACCTCCGTCATGCCTCGGCAATGACGGCGCTGATGAGCGAGATCTTCACCGCCGTGGGCCTGATCCTCCGAACCTGTACGGTGCCTGGTTACAGCGCTTTTTCAAACGCCATTCATAGCGGGGTTACTACTGCGAAAGTGATATTGCAATTTGTTGACGAGCGAAGCAGCATGTCCCTTGGAAGGTCTATCTGCGCTCGCCGCGGCTGGCATACCACTTTGTAGTGCACCCGGTGCAGGCGTTGTAATTTGCTCATGTAACGTCCAAAGTCACCAAGGAGCCGACTTCGATTGATCCGACCCACACCACGAGAGGCAAATCTGAAGGTCGCAGTGACTGCGGCCGAAGGAACCGAGGTCGACGCTGAGTTCTTTAAGGGCCTTGAGTACTGGAAGCAGCAGCTTACCCCGCAACCTGAATTGCTCAATCTTCCCACCGACCATGTGCGTCCAACGGAGCGCACCTTCGTCGTCGCTCGGGTGGCGATTGATTTACCCGGCGATCTGGCTTTGTTACTGCGTGTGAGCCGCGGCTACCATGGACTGTTCGTAACATTGCTCGCAGGATGCCAGATCTTGCTATGGCGGTTGAGCGGAAATCCCGATCCGGTTACGCTGATTCCGCCGTACCTGGAACTCGAAGGGCAAAACGACCTTTTCGCCTACCGTGGCGGCAGTCGGCTGTTACCTATTCGAGCGGCTATCGATCCGGCAATGCGTGCGGAAGACTACCTGGCCACAGTCGAGAGGGTAGTTTTTGAGGCCTACCAACACCGAAACATGAGTGACGACATAACCGTGCTGGATTTGGCGACGCCAGCGCAGGGTGGGCGACTGACATGGAGTGAGGTCCAGTTCAGCCTGGAGAGGGGAAGAGCCGTTGAAGACCACAAGGAAGTGGCGCGCGCAACCGAAAGCCAGGCGGCCAAATCGGATCTGTCTCTGAATATTGTGGCGGCAACGACGAGCTTTCATCTCGAATGCGATTACAACGCCTCTCTTTTTAAGGAGGAGACCATCCGGCTGTGGCTGAATTGTTATTGCACGCTGCTGTCGGCGATGTTGACCGACCCCTCACAGAGTGTTGGAACGCTGCCACTGCTGGATCGGGAAAACTCTCAGCATTTATTGATAGATAGCAACGCCACAGCTGCCGGACCTTTGCCGGCGGAGAGCATTCCCAAACTTTTGGCCGATGCTTTCGCCGCGATGCCGACACAACCGGCTGCAGAATTTTATGGACTCATATACAGCCGTCCTCGGCTCACAGAACGAAGTGATCGACTGGCTTCATGGCTGATGCGTCACGGCATACGCCCGGGATCCCTGGTTGGTATCTATATGGATCGATCGCTGGAGATGCTGGTGGCCGTTCTCGCGATATTGAAGGCGGGAGCCGCATATGTTCCCCTGGATCCGAAATTTCCTCGCAAACGCCTGGAACAGATCACAGACGAGACCAGGATTGCGATTCTGCTCACGTTGGCGCGCCATTTTGAAGATTTGCCCAAGTTCGATGGACAAGTCCTCTGTGTCGATCGCGAAGCCGCCGCATTGATGACCGAACCTCTTCGGGCATTTCCGAATATTTCGCGCGAGATGCGAGCATACGTCATTTTTACTTCGGGCTCCACGGGCCGGCCAAAGGGCGTCGAAGTTACCCACGGATCGGTGGTCAACTTACTAACTGACGTGAAACGACGTCTGGACGTCGGTCCTGACGATCGCCTGCTTGCGATCACAACGCTAGCTTTTGATATCTCGGTTCTGGAGCTACTGTTGCCCTTGATTTCCGGAGGGACGGTCGTGATTGCAACTCAGGACGACGCTGCTGACGGCCTTCAACTCATGGACCTGCTGACGGCGACCCGGGCTACCGTACTGCAAGCTACGCCCTTTACATGGCGGACGCTGCTCGAGCTTGGATATCAACCACCGCCGCAATTGAAAATGCTGTGTGGCGGAGAAGCGTGGCTGCCTGCAATGGGAAAGCAACTTCTTGCCGGGGGCGGTCGGCTATGGAACATGTATGGCCCCACCGAGACGACAGTGTGGTCGTCCGTCACCGAGGTCCAACCCGGCACGACGCGAATGACAATTGGTCCTCCGATCGCGAATACACGTTTCTATGTGCTCGACGAGCGCCTGCAACCAGTGCCGCCCGGCATCCCGGGGGAGTTGATGATTGCGGGAGCGGGCGTGGCCCGAGGCTACTTCGAGCGGAAGGAACTAACTACAGAAAAATTTCTCGCTGACCCCTATGCTGCCGGGGAACGAATGTATCGGACAGGCGATGAGGTGCGGCAACTCCCGGATGGTCGAATCGAATTTCTCAGACGCCTTGACCAGCAGATTAAGTTACGAGGCTTCCGTGTTGAGTTAGGTGAAATCGAAGCCGCGATGCTTGCGTTCCCAAAACTCCGCGGTGCGATCATCATGCTGCAGAAAGACACTGCGGGCGAAGACATGTTGGCTGGTTACTACACCGCAGACGGAGACCTCTCTTGCGCATCGCTGAGAGAGTGGCTGCTAGTACGCCTGCCGGCCTATATGGTTCCAAAGCTGCTCCGACAGCTCGACGCGTTCCCATTGACCCCTAACGGAAAAATCGATCGCCGCGCACTTCAGGAACTGCAGGAAACTCGATCAAACACTGCCGACTCGATCGGAGAGATGTATTCGTTTGAGGTAACGGACGTAGAATCACAGACCCAACGGCAGATGTTTCGAATATGGCGAAAGATTTTTGAAGGTGCCGAGATACAGTGCGGCTCGAACTTCTTCGATCTCGGAGGAGACTCGCTTCTACTGGTAAGACTACAGTCCATGGTCACCCGTGAGTTCGGAGTTCATTTGACCATGGCTGATATTACCCATCATTTGACTCTCGGAGCGCTTTCCACATGGGTCGATGAGATGCGATTGCAACCCGACGCTCATTGGATGACGCGCCCCACGAATCCGCGCGTATTACCGGTTCATTCACGAGAGGCAGGACGTCCAATCTTTCTGATACCCCAAATGACGATCTTCTGGACTTTGGCCGAGCTGCTGGGTGTGAATCAGCCCGTTTACGCCCTTCAGATGCTTGACGAAGACGTGCCTCCTTCGATGGATTCAGCGAATCTTGAACAGCTTGCGATGCTGTACTGCAATTTGATTCGAGAGGTACAGCCCGAGGGCCCATATCGACTTGGTGGCTGGTGTCTATGGGGATTGCTGGCCTACGAGGTGGCGCGCCTGCTCGAAAAAGAGGGCGCCGAAATTGAGTTACTGATGATCATAGATACCTGGGCTCCAAATCGGAGGCTCGGGCAAATATCCATGCGCACGTTCTTGCTGAACATTGCTCATTCCGCACATCGCCTAAATTGGATCGCGAATCGCTTACGGCATAGCTCGATGGAAAAACGGAAGCAGGACGTACTGCGCCGCGTCCGCAATACTGCCACCACAATGGCACGATTCCTGCCGCAACAAATGCGGTCCAAAGCCGGGGTCGCAGAGGTAAGCCGCATCGAGCGGCTAGTGTCTAATGCCGCGGCCGTCTACCAGCCGGGACAGGTCAAAGGTAATGTGCTTCTTTTCAAGGGAGAGCAGCAGCCAACTGGCCGTTTCGTTGGTGAAGACATGGGTTGGGCGCAAGTCTTGAGGCGGCAAGTGCACATTGATACACTGCCGGGCAATCATTCCGAGATATTTGACCTTCCCGGCGCCAGCATTATGGCGGCACGCGTTCGTGAAGCCCTCAATTTGGAACTCGCATGATGGCCTCTACGACCTTGCTAACGCCAAGACAAGCGAAGCAGCGATTCGTGCAGACCGGTAGTCAAGCCAAATCGATCTCGCACTACCAAGTTCCGTTTCGCCTCTACCCACATTGAACGCCCGATGAACAAGCTAACGAATTCACAGTTCCTGGAGCTCCTATCTCGAAAGAATATACGTATTCATTCGAAAGATGAACGTCTACAGATCAGCGCCCCCACAGGAGCGATTGACACACAGTTGCATACAGAACTTGTGCGCCGAAAGTCAGATCTATTGACGCTGCTTGAGAAAACTGAAAGCCCAGCTCAACCTCTTTCGGCTCGTCCTAAGGATGGGCAAAGAATTCCTCAAACCCCCGCCCAGCAAGGACTCTGGCTCATCGAGCATCACGAGCCAGGTAATGTGGCCTACAACATTCCCGAGGCATTCCTGATAAACACGCACGTCGAACTCATTGCACTTCAGGAAGCCGTCAATCAATTGCTTGCGCGACATGAGGTGTTACGAACCAGCTTTCACGAGGACGATGGCGATTTGTTTCAGTCCGTCTCCGCTGAAGCCAGAGCCGATGTAGGATTTACGGATTTATCTTTTCTACCGGAAGCGAATCGCGATCAGATACTCCGAAAGCTGATTCGAGACCATGCGCGACAGCCGTTTGATCTGCAACGCCCTCCGCTCGCCCGAATTCACCTGTTTCGCCTGGGCGAACAGAAGCACGTACTCTTCCTGAACATTCACCACATTATCTCCGACCGCAAATCCGTGGACATCATTCGCGAAGAGTTGGTTGCGTTGTACCAGGAAACAGCCAGCAATGAATCAGCAAATCTGCCCGAGCTTTCTGTACAGTTCGCGGACTATGCCATCTGGATGACCAAACAGATGGATGGCAAGGCGATCGAAAAGCAAATTTTGTATTGGAAGCGGAAGCTGGCGGGAGTTCCACCGTTCCTCGAATTGCCTCACAGGCATCGTTACCCAAAAAAGCGAACATCGTGGGGAGCGACACTGCCAGTAACAATCCCAGTATCTCTTCGAGACTTGCTGAATAAGGTCGCCACGGATGAAAACGCAACTCCCTTCATGACATATCTGGCCGTACTCGCATTGCTCCTGTATCTATATTCCGGATCCGAAGACTTCTGTATTGGCTCGCCTATAACCGACCGTAGACACGTGACAACCGAGCGAATGGTAGGGCTGTTCTTTAACATGCTGACCTTTCGGTGCCAGCTTACTCAGGAATACAGCTTTCGTGAGATTCTAAGGCGGGTTCGCGAGACTGCTCTCGAAGCCTACGATAATAGCGATGTGCCGTTCCAGAAGCTTGTGCGAGCGCTCAAGCCGGACCGAAGATTTCAACGAGCCCCCATCTTTCAAGTCACTTTTGGCTTTGAATCTCACCCCCACACGAGGATAGACCTCTTACAAATCCACACTGAACCGGGCACCGCAAGATATGATCTGACGTTGAATCTTGAAGAAAATAGAGACGGTATTTCCGGTTCATTCGAGTACTGTACAGATCTATTCGATGAGAGTGACATCGTAAAGTTAGCTCAGGGACTTGCGATCGCCCACGAAGCTGCTCGAGAGCCAGACCAATCAATTTCGGAAGTCATAAGTCGATCTTGCGTTCAAGGCAAACAAGTAGCATCAACGATTTCACCATCGCACCGGTAGGCCAGTCTTGAGCGTCCGCGTCGATTACATATCAATGACCAGCGCCTCTGGCCGCCTTGAGCGGACAGGCTAGACTGATGCATTTTGCGTTGAATTTAAGGCAATAGGTGACAGTCTCTCGATGGCTCGGCGGCGTCCCTCCAAATCTTAGAGTCATCGAAAATCAGGCTGAGCGCGGACGAGCCGAGACCGCCTTCCCGAACTGCGGGTCCGGCTGAGAGCCAATCTCCAGGACGAAGATCCCACCTCCGGCAATTTCCTCATGGCTAAACCAGGATTGCGGATATGGCTTTCCATTCAGCGATACGCCGCTCACATAGATGCTCGCAGGGGTCGACCGGCGAGTTTCAAAGACCAACTGCTTTCCGCCAGCCAGGGTCAATGTGCTGCGATCGAAGAGCGGGGTCCCGAACACATAGTGCGTACTCACCGGATCGACCGGGTAGAACCCGATCGCACTCAGGATGAACCACGCTGACATCTGGCCGCAGTCTTCATTTCCCGCCATGCCGTCGGGATCGTTGTGGTACATGGTCGTATTGAGGAAATGAATCCGCTCCTGCGTCTTGGAAGGCTCACCGGCATACGAATATAGATACGCAATGTGGTGGCTCGGCTCATTGCCATGGGCATACTGGCCCACCATGCCGGCGATGTCCGGCGGCGCATCTGGCGGCAAGGTGGACGGCTGATTGAACAGCTCATCGAGCTTCGCGACGAATGCCTTGTCACCTCCCATCATTTCGATGTAGGCGGTCACATCGTGCTGGATGCCAAAGGTGGTCTGCCAGGGATTCGATTCGGTGTAGTCCCGCCATTTCTTTGAGTGGCCCATAGCGATGGGATCGAACGGCGTGGCCCACGATCCGTCCTGCAGCTTCGGACGCAGAAAGCCTGTTTCGGCGTTCCAGTAGTGGCGATAGTTGCGGGAGCGCTCACGCAACAGCCCTGCCGTCGTGGGATCGCCGAGCTTCTCGGCAAGATGCGCAATCGCCCAGTCGTCGTAATCGTACTCGAGCGTCTTCGAAACTGACTCGTCCTCGAGGTCGGCCGGGATATAGCCCATCGAACGATACCACTGCAGTCCACGATAGTCATCATCCAGTGCACGCTTTTTCAGCGCTTTGAGGCCGGCCTGGTAGTCGATGCCGGTGAAGCCCTTCATGCACGCCTCGGCGATCACTGCCGAAGAGTGGTAGCCGGTCATGCAGCCAGTTTCCTTGCCCTGAAGCGGCCAGACTGGAACGCCGGCCGGGCTCTGCTCAGCCATGCGAATGAGACTGTTGACCATGTCTGGCACGCGGTCCGACTGGATGAGTGTGAAGAGTGGGTGCTCTGCGCGATAAGTATCCCACAGCGAGAACGTGGTGTAGTTCCGCTGCCCGCTGGTGAGTTGGTGCACCTCCCCATCCATACCCCGGTATGAGCCATCTACATCCTCGAAGAGGGTGGGCGCGAGCATGGTGTGGTAAAGCGCGGTATAGAAGATCGTTTTACGGTCGTTGTCCGCCGTCTCGATCTGAATCTTGCTCAACTCACGGCGCCAGCGATCCTGGGCGGAGCGGCAGACCTTGTCGAAGTCCCAATCGGGCAATTCTGCAGCAAGATTCTTCCTCGCGCCGTCGGCCGAAACGCCGGACAGTCCAGCCTTAATCAGAATTTGCTCGTCCGCCCTCGTCTTGAAGTAGGCGACCGCCTTCAGATTCTTGCCGCGTAACTGCGTCGAAGATGCGGCCACGGGCTTGTCGTCAACATAAAATTCCAGGCGGTCGAAGGGACGGGAGAACTCGAGCGCAATGTACATCTCGCGGCCCGGGCCCCACGCATTGGTCGCGTGGCCGGCAAGAATTGCGCGTTCATTCGCCTGGCTCAAAGCACACCAGACGATGTCCTTCCCGGCCTCGACGTAGGCATGGCTCAAATCGAGAAGGATGTGAGTGGAGTCGCCGGCCGGGAAGGTGTAGCGATGGAAGCCCGCATGTTCGGTTGCTGTCAGCTCGACGCGCACACCTGTGTCATCCAGCAGCACCGAATAATATCCGGGGTGCGCATGCTCGTTGGCATGGGAGAACCGCGAGCGATAGCCCGTTTCGGGTTGCTTCCGGTCGCCGGGAACCAGGCGAACCTCTCCGGTGCGCGGAACTATAAGAAAGTCGAGCAAGTCGCCGCAGCCCGTACCGCTCAGATGCGTGTGACTGAAACCCATGATCGATTTATCGGAGATGTGATAACCGGAGCACCAGTCCCAATCATTGTTGTAGGTGTCGGGGCTCAACTGCACCATGCCGAACGGTACCGTCGCGCCGGGATACATGTGCCCATGGCCACCCGTGCCGATCATGACGTCGACAAACTTCAGCAGGTCTACGTCGCCTTCTATTTGCTTTCCGGATCGAGCAAATCCCAAAGTCCCTGGAGCGCCCGCCGCTGTCACACCCAAGGCCGCCAGACCACACATCAACTCACGCCGCGTCCACAATGTGGATCTGGATAAAGACTGCATCATTTCTCCTTCGTGTTAGATCTTCAAAATATTTCGACCTGCTCTTGGGGCAGAACGTCACCATGGATCGCACATGTCAGTCCCATGCTGTTCTCAGGATTGTGGGCCGCGTCTCCGCCAGTTTGCAAATCAACTCGCCTAATAACGTGTTCGCCCACGCGAACCACGGTCTGGTGAACTGCGTCGGATCGTCCTTCTCGAAGGACTCATGCATGAACCCAGTGCCTGCCGTCGTATCGCGCAACCAGCGCAGGCATTGGCGGATCTCCGCATCGTCCTGTGATGTGAAAGCGCGCAGGCTGATCGACATGGGCCAGATCATGTTCAGGCCGGCATGAGGCCCACCGATGCCCTCCGCGGCCCTCCCACTAAAGAAATAGGGATTTGCAGTACTGAGGACGAAGCTGCGCGTGCGACGATACAGCGGATCGTCCAACGCACAACACCCTAGGTAAGCGAGGCTGAGCAATCCCGGCGCATTCGCATCATCCATCTTGAGCGAGTTTCCATATCCGTCGACTTCATACGCCCAAATGGTCCCCAGCTGTTCATCCTGCGTTTTTCCATAGCGATCGAGTGCCTGACTCACCTCGGAGGCCAAACTCTCCGCCTCCGCGGCAAGTTCCGCGTCGTGGAGTACGGTATTCGCGACCGCCGCGAGTTGCCGCAGGGTCACGACGGCAAACAGGTTGGCCGGAACAAACAGGGGGTAGATGCACGCATCGTCCGACGGTCGAAACATGGAGAAGATAATGCCCACCGGGCGCGCCGGATTACCGAAGCCGCCCAGCGCGCAAGTTTCAGTTGGAATCGCCGACACCCGTTCGAACGAGTAGGGCCCCTTATCCTCCTTTCGTTGCTGAACACGCATGGTTCGCACGATCGTCCATGCGGCTTCTTTCCATTGAGCGTCGAACGGGCTCGTATCACCGGTTGCCTGCCAGTATCCGTGGGCCAGGCGAATGGGATAGCACAGTGAATCCAGCTCCCACTTGCGCTCGCCCACACCGGCGTGATGTTCCGTCTTGTCCGCCACAGCCCACGAAAGCGGCGCATCGGTTGGACTGCGCAGAAAGGCATTAGCGTAGGGGTCCAGCAATATCATGCGCGCCTGACGCCGGATCACCCCTTCCAGCAGCGCACGCAGCCTCGCGTCTTCACGGGCCAGAGGCAAATACGGCCACACCTGCGCGGAAGAATCCCGCAGCCACATGGCGTCGATGTCGCCGGTCACGACGAACGTATCCGGCTTCCCTTCGAATGTCCCTGGAGTGACGGTCGTATCCAGCGTGTTCGGAAAGCAATTCACGAAGATTGTGGCGAGAGCAGGATCGGCGATCATTCCTCGAACCAACTCAATGCGCTCTTCCACCGCTTCGCTGCGAAAACGCCGCTCGGCGGCCGCAGGCCGCGCATTCGGCAGCTCGGTGTTCGGGCTCGACGCAAATGACTCAGCAAAAGGGCCCGCCACCAGCCAACTGGCCGCTCCTTTCATCCATGTGCGCCGGGTTATTCCGTCCATTTCGATCTTTCCTTTTCCTGTTCGAGTGAATTGAAGCAGTTTCGTGCTGTTGCGATCAGGCATGCATGCCGCGCAAATGTCATAGAGGACAAGGTCGAACGTCCGGTAATCTGCACGTGTACTGACTTTAAACCCATCTCAACTCTTGTCTATTGTGCTTTCATCTCGTTGTTACTGCGGTTCTCATCGGGCAGCTGATGATCAGGATCGACGACGACCGAAGCGATCGGAGTCTTCTTCTCAAGCGTCCAGGTGTATGTTCCTCTTGACATCCATGTTTCGACGGGTAGCTTCGTTCGCGTCTTCGTTCCGTCCTGGAAGATGACTTCGACCGTGGTTGGCAGCACGAGTTGGCCGCGATTGCTGATCGTTACGGCCGACCCCTCAATCTTGTCGACAGCGACATCGTATTTCCAGTTATTGAGATACCAGCCACGCCAAAACCAGCTCAGGTCTTCACCACCCTCGCTATCCATCTCCCGGAAGAAGTCGGACGGCGAAGGATGTTTGTAGGCCCAATCGCGGATGTACTTGCGAAAGGCCCAGTCAAAACGATCGGGGCCGAGTATTTGCTCGCGCAAAAGCACCATGCCATAGGCTCCCTTGAAATAACTGACAGGATGCCCGAGTGCAAAACCGTAGGAATCGGCAGGAGCCATCAGGGTCGGCGCGTCGGGATTGTCGAGGACTTTCAGAATCGTGTCTGGAGGCTCGCCACCCGCGGAGTATTCGGAATCGCGCTTCGGACCGTATTTTCCGTTGGCATATGTTGCTGACTCATCAATGTCGATGAAGGTGTTGAAACCTTCGTCCATAAAAGCGTGGCGGCGTTCGTTTGATCCGACAATCATCGGGAACCAGTCGTGTCCAATCTCATGCGCGGTGACCCAGAACAGAAACGATCCGTGATCCGGGATGCCATCAAAGACAATGCCTGGATATTCCATTCCGGTCGAGAATCCGGCAACGTTGATAGCCGCTGGCCAGGGGTAGGGACGCCACTGCTTGGAGAAGTGTTCGACTGTGTCCTTTACATATTCCGTTGAGTTGTCCCAGGCATCGGGGCCCACACTCTCCGGCGGATAAAAGCTCATGGCGAGCGATGTCTTGCCATCCGGAAGATTGATGCGGGCCGCGTCCCAGATAAAGACCGGCGAGGCACTCCAGGAGACATCCCGGGTGTGGTCCATGTGGAAATGCCAGGTCAGTGTGCCGTCCTGCTTTGGACGGCTTGCGGGATTCGTCACTTCATCCGGCTTGCGAATATAGACCGTCTTGTCGCTGTTGCGGGCCTCCTCCAGACGTTCGATCGCTGTCCTCGTAAGAACGTCATTCGGGTTAACGAGTTCCCCGGAGCCTGCAACGAGCATGTTCGCCGGCACAGTGAGGAAGTAGTCGAAGTTGCCGTACTCAAGATAAAACTCGCTTCCGATATAGGGCAGCGTGTCCCATCCGCTCAGGTCGTCATAAACAGCCATGCGCGGGTACCACTGCGCCATGTCATAGATCTCGCCCTGCCTTGACATACCCCACGAGGTGCGGCCTCCCCATACTCCAGGAATCTGGTAGCGGTACTTGATGTGGATTTTGAGCTGGCCGCCGCGAGATCTGAGCGGCTGCCCGAGCCGGATCTGCATACGGGTGTCGCTCACAAGGTAATCGGCTTTCGCCGTCTGCTTACCAGATTCGATCTCGACGGAATCGAAAACAAAGCCGTCGGTAGACGTGTTCTCTGGTGCGGCGGTGGTGGTGGGGTTGTCTCGCCGTCTGTGCATGAAGCTGCCAAAGAGCACCTGCCCGCGCGAATCTTTGCGATAGATATTTTGCTCAAGCTGAATCCAAAGGCTCGGCAATGTGTCGGGGCTGTTGTTCGTGTAGGTAATAATTTCGGTTGCCCGCAACTGTTTAGCGGCAGGGTCGAGTTCCGCGTGCAGTTCGTAGCTGGCTTCGTTTTGCCAATAACTCGGGCCAGGCGCTCCGTTGCTGGAGCGATAGGCGTTAACAGGGTCAGGAAGCGTCAAGGGCGCGAAGGTTAGACGGGGATCGTAGATCGTAGGCGTGTTCTGTGCCAAGGTGGTTGCACCGGCCGTAACAGTCGTCAACAGGAAAATCAGCCGCAGGCTGCGTACATGACCTGGCAGGAATGCCATGGAGACCCTCTCAATCGAAAGCAAATAAGTTGCGGGACTACCTTGTACGGGAAAATGCGGAACTGCGCTTGCGGAACGTGCCGTTAGCCTGGTTCTGGTGAACAACCAAATGGAAACTGCGATCCTTGAATTGCAGATTGCCACAGCGGAACGGCATGGTGCAAATCAGATCCGGACAGCCATTTTGCGTAATTGGCGCAGTTGCGCTTTTCATTAATCGGACACAAGCGATCGTCGCCGCTACGCAGCCAGCCCTGCCCCTCTCTCTTTTGAAGGCCAGTGCGTCCACGCGCGAGCGGGACAGCCCTCGCTCAACCTAATTTCGATACGTCGGTTGTCAGCCGCTCATTCCTGCTGGCATGTTTCTGTTTTGTGTACGATTTCAGGCTGGATTGAGGAAGCATGGACTTGTGCAACTCGGTGTGGAGATAGTCTAGTGAGACCAGGCATCAAAGGCCGCCGTTTAGGAAATGAACAAGTGAACGGGTTTATCGCCGGACACAGTCTCGAAATCCAGCACGGCAACGAGAAAAGCTGTCGCCATGCTGTGTGCACGGCAAAAGAGGCGCTGTGAAGGTTCGCAAATTTATCAGTCTTCTATGTTTATTGTCTGCAAATCTGGTCGCACAAACGAAGGGACCCTCACATCAATTCCCTTCCTATATGGGCGACGGCTTCGACTACGCTGCGTTCACTCGATTCGATGCAACGGCTCCTCCCAAGAGCCTGATCTACCAATCCAACGGATTCATGGCCCTGCAGGAGTCGGGATTCGGGGGGCAAAGAGTCATCGTTCCTGTGGCCGGTCCAACGGCTCCTGTCAACGAAGGAGAACGCCTTGAAGCTCTGGATATAGCGGCGCCGATGTTTGTGGATGAATCCGGTCAGAGTCGCAGTCTCAGCGACAATTCAGCAAAACATAGTCTGACCTACTTTGCGGACCGGATTGTCTATCGAGCGACATTCGACGGTGGGCTAGAAGTCTCGCTGACGGTCTATCCCGTTTATGGAAAGCCGGCGGCCGTTTTGCGGATCGCTATTGTAAACACGCCCAAACCAGTTCGCGTGATGGTTCAACCTCGAGGACTCGGCTTTCAAATTGTTCCCGGTTCGCAGTCGAACTGTCTGACTTATGGCGACTCGAAGTGGCCCTACCGCCTGATACTTGCAGCCGATTCGCAAGCTGCCATTGAAAACGAACACTTCGAATGGAAGCTCAGCACCGGCGGTTCCGCCGCGCTGATGATTACTTTGGGTGAAGATGAGCACGAGGCTGAAACAAGCCTCGCTGACCTGCGCGCGTCTCCAGATCTTCTTGATGAGGAGACCCACCGCTTGTGGAATGAATATCTGGCCGGAGTGCCTCTGGTAGCTCCGGCGGAACCGGTAAAATTCACCGTTCCCACACTGAACAAAGAGGAAAGCATCGCGCCCAAGGAACTGGTTCGCAGTGAACTCTGGTTCTGGCGCGGGCTTTTGAATACTACCTGCCAGGTTCGCTACTTACCGGCCTGTCCCATGATGCTTGCAGACTGGAATGACTTCATGGGCATGTGGAGTAACGACGGGATTGCTGAAGCTGTCGCCATGGCTGGCACCAACCGACGAGATCTGGCGCGTGCTTCCATCCTCAACTGGTTCCGTTACGCGGTGAACGCCAAAGGAGATGGCACGTGCCCCTGGACGATTTTTCCTTCAGGGAAGACCACATTTCAGGCGACAGGTCCTGAACGCGATACACAGGGTGTGCCTGTACAAGCGACGCTCGTAGGTGAATATGTCCGCCTCACCGGCGATACGAGCATTCTTCGCGAAAAACCGGGTGGAGTCTCGGGAGATCGTAGCGTGTGGCAAGCGCTGCTGGCTTATCAGCGGAGCCTTCTCAAGATACGGGATCCAAACCACGATCATCTTATCGACTGGCTTCATACCTATGAAACCGGTTGGGACGACAAGGACTCGCCGTTTGTCGATCTCAAGGGAGACGCCACCAGCGCAATGAATGAGCAGGTATTCAATCTTTGGAGCCTGCAGGAAATGACTTATCTTGCACGCATTCAGGGAGACGACCCGCTACCGTGGGAACATGAGTTCGACCTGGCGCTTCAGGCTGTGCGCGAGAAGCTTTGGGACCCGGTCACGCAGCGCTATTGGGATCTGGACGTAAAGACTGGGAAGCTTTGGACCCAGGGGGAAAACCTCGATACCTACTATTTCCTCTATTTCGAAACGGACCACGATCGCATTGCAGCGATGATGCAGCGGCTCAACGATCCAGCCAAGTTTAACGGCGCGCTGTTGCCTACCTTAGCCTTCGACACCCCGAAGTGGGGCGGTTATTGGCGCGGCCCGGCATGGCCCAGAATTTTTGGTTATGTAGGGATGGGGCTCACGCGAAGCGGCCAGGGGCTCGAAGGATTCGCGTGGCTCTCTCGGGCAATCAATTCGAATCTTGGGCCACTCTTGCCAGAAAACGTCGATTCGAAAGCCTATCCTCCGGGAGCGCACGCCTTCGGCACAGTTCGTATCATGGGGCACGATACTCTCGACACGCTTCAGTTTCCCGACGTCGCAGGCATGCGCACCTGGGGAGGAGAAGACCTGACTGTCGTGGCAAATGCGGCGCTTGGCAAGGTGTTCGTTCGCAACCAAAAATGGATGGGGGATAGTTACGATGCTTTATTTGAGCCAGGGCGTCCAACGTTGATCTGGCGCAATGGAGAGGCGTTGCCCTCGTTGGCGTCGGACACAACTTGGATTGCGCGTAAGCACGGCGACAAAGTGTCGTTTGAAGTGACCCGGGAGGCCACAAATAAGTAAGCATGCGCTCTAAGATGGCCGCCTTTCAGGCGAACTCTCAGCCGATGCTCGCGATCGGCAAAAGCACCAGCGTAATGTTCTCCGCCTGCGGGAGGCGACTGGAAGATCGAGATGCGCATCAAGGTGTTCTCCAATCCACTCCAAATGGCTCAGGAAGCAGCAAGCCTCGCGGCTTCTTCCGTCCGATCGCGCCTCGCTGTTCAACGCGCCATTGTGCTTGTGGCGGCCACCGGTACATCCCAAATCGACTTTCTTCAGAATCTCACGTGTGACCGCTCCATCGACTGGTCGCGCGTGGAACTCTTTCATCTTGATGAATACATCGGCTTAGGAATCGAACATCCGGCCAGTTTTGCCCGATATATTCGCGACAGGCTTATTCACCCCACCCGAATCAGCAACTATCACCTGCTCGATGGAGCGCGGGATCCTCGCGAAGTGATAGACAAGGTAAATACGGAAATCAGTTCCCGTGTGGTGGACATTGCTTTCGTAGGCATTGGCGAGAATGGCCATTTGGCGTTCAATGATCCGCCAGCCGACTTCGAGGCCGAAGACCCTTATCTCGTTGTAGAGCTGGACGCTTGTTGTCGCCGTCAACAGGTCAACGAGGGCTGGTTCGCAACCTTGGATGAGGTTCCCCAACAGGCGATTTCGATGTCTGTTAAGCAAATTCTCAAATCCAGAGAAATCATTGCGATCGTTCCCGATAAGCGAAAGAGCACGGCGGTCAAACATAGTATCGAAGGCCCCATCGTTCCCTCCGTCCCGGCTTCGATTCTGCAAAGGCACGCAAACCTAACCATCTTTCTGGATAAAGATTCCGCTTCTCTCCTGAAGAGAATGCCTGAACCCAGCGATCATTCGGTCGATACTCAAGACAGTTCGTAGGCGCATGCCCATGCAACGCTAATTCAGTCGCCAGCCGAGCTTCGAGGTCATTGCTTCTCCGCTGGATCCAGCTGGATGACATTAATTACCCACAGTGGGTCGACTTGTGGGGTTGCAAACTTTAAGCAGAGATCATGCACTCCTTGCAGGGGCGGTAGTGATGCATGCAGCCAGGTGACGTTACGATGGCCGATCGCGGGTTCCAGGGGCAGGGTTGCCACAACAGGTCCGCCGCATGTGTCCATGTGCACTTGCAGTTCGCCGCATAGTGATGGATTCTGCGGCGGCTTGCTGCGTCGGTCGTGGAATACATACGGCAATGAGTCAACCTGTGCCGAGATTCGTTTGATTCCTGTCAATTCCGCATCAGTATAGATCCAGCACGGATTCTGATAGTTTGCCAGCATCACCGGTCTGCCGGGAACCGGTGGATCTGGTTCCATCTGGATAGATGGATCATTCACACACAATTTCAAATCCTGGCTGAATCGCCGGCGCACAGTCACCGCATTCAGTTCCCGATCGATTACACTCCCGGGAATCTCACCATCGTGAAAGGCTGCTGCTCGCAGGCGTGACGGGAGAGATAGGTCAAACGGCTTCTCATATAGCGGAGACGATGCCGTCACAACGGACCCATCGACCGTATATCGAATTTCACCAAAGCCCGTTTGATTATGCAGTTCTACCAACACCCGATTCTGTCCGGGATTCAAATGCTGAATGCTCCTCACTCGGAATGCGCTAGGGGCATCGTGAATACCAAGAGCTTCGTAACGCTTTTTCTCTGCCACAAGTCGGTCGAGAAAGTCGTTCCAGTTTCTCTTCGCTGGCGGGAGCCACGCCGCCTCCGCAAGTGCCGCCATCCGCGGAAATAGCATCCACTGCACCCTATCCTCGGTGATTACATATTCAGTCCACAAGTTTGCCTGGATGCCAAGGATATGCTTCCTCTCCTCCGCAGTCAGCATTGCGGGTGCGGTGTCGAAGCCATAGACATCGGAGAGCGTGTTGAGCGCAAATCGCCCCGGCGCTTCGTCGGCAGCGTCGCTCTGCCGATAGTTGAAGTAGAGAGGACGAGTCGGCGTCAAAATCGCGTCGTGCCCCTGCTTCGCAGCGGCAATACCGCCTTGCATGCCACGCCAAGACATGACTGTTGCATTGGACGCGAGGCCGCCCTCTAGAATCTCATCCCATCCCAATGTACGGCGGCCGTGCGATGTGAGGAACGCATCGATGCGTTTGACGAAATAGCTTTGTAATTGATCCTCATCCTTGATGCCGAGCGCCCGCATCTGCGCCTGAATCTGCGGTGACGCCTTCCATTGATCTTTAACCGCTTCGTCTCCGCCGACATGGATATACGTACTTGGAAAGAGCCGCATCACCTCCGTCAGAATATTTTCGAGGAAGGTAAGCGTCTCTTCGTTCACGTTGTAGAGATTCGGGAAGATACCGTATTCACTTACTGGCGCAGAAAGATGCGCGTCCGACGATCCGAATTGGGGATATGCAGCCAACGCCGCGGAGGCATGTCCGGGCATCTCGATCTCTGGCACGATCGTGATATTTCTTTGCGCTGCATAGGCTATGAGCCGACGAACTTGCTCCTGAGAGTAATAGCCTCCATATCGATAGGAGTTTCCTGTTGCCGGGTCGGTTTTGCCAGCTACGAATAGTAGTTCACGCCAGCCGCCGATCTTCGCCAGCTTCGGGTATTTCTTGATCTCGAGTCTCCATCCCTGGTCGTCTGTCAAGTGCCAATGGAGAATATTCAGCTTGTGCAGGGCCATCCAGTCGATCAACTCCTGGATGAATTCAACGGACTGCATGTGACGCGCGGAGTCGAGCATAATACCCCGCCACGAAAGTTCCGGAGCATCGGAAATGCTGACGCAATTCAAGACCGCGTCACCGTCGCGAGCAGCATCCGCCGTCAACAGGCCCCAGAGGGTTACGGCACCGTAAAGTAATCCCCCGCGATCCGCCGCGGCGATTCGGACGCCCTCGGGCGAAATCTGGAGATCATAGTTGTCTTTTCTCATCGCGTCCTTAAAAGATTTACGACGGAAGACGATCAGTGCGGTGTTCGGAGCTTGGCCGCTCTCGGGGCGCGGCGTGAGCTTGATTCCCCGGGTACGCTGCACTACACCCGCCAGGAATTGTGCCGCAAATTCAGCGTCCGCGTCGTCAGATGGAAAAGAGAGGACTGCTCCATCGGACACTTTCAAAGTGCCGGTTGTTGCCCTGAACGAAAGCGGCGCGGGGATGATTGCGGGCGTCTTCGATTACGTTCGGGCAAGGTTGACTGAAAATGGGACCACAAAAGACAGGGCAAACATGAGATAGGTGGACTTCCGACAAATCACGCCTACTCTCCTCTTCAATCCTGCTCTACGGGCACTTCTGCGAACGCCCTGCGAACGAAAAATGTCGACAAATTTTTGGATTTGACGCGAACGTTACTGAACGAGGAAATCCAGGAGCGTGCTTGACTGGCTGCCCCCAGGGATTCGAACCCCGATATGGTGATCCAGAGTCACTTCAACTGCAGTGGGGAAATTCTGCCGATTAACGTCTCTCGAACAATAACTTAGAAAATGGGCAGCCCGCACAGAATGACCGCTGAACTTATTGCAACTCGTTGTCTTAATTTCAAGCACTTGCATGTATGTGCGTCCTATCAAAGTCATACTTACGTCATACTCGATCGGTGCCGAGATCGCGAGGATCAGAGCGGGATTGATCATTGTAGGAACTCAACCCGGCCGATCGGCCCGAAGCTGGCGATCACTTCCCTCTCTTTCTAGCTCTTATTGGGCGTGCTGAGGAGCATGTTTGTGACGATTCCTGGACCACAAGCTTGGCGGGCAACCGAGTGATCGAGTGACTGGAGTTTTTCATTGGGTTGGCAATGCGATCAAATAAGGCTTCGATGCCGCGATAGCCTATTTCATGCGCCGGTTGAATGACCGAGGTAATAGCAGGCTTGAATAGATGATCGGTCATGACGTCATCGATCGTGGCAAAGGCGAGATCCGCGGGCGTAGAAAACCCCATGGCATACAAGCTGCGGAGAGCGCCGAGACCCGTAACACCGTTAGTGGCGAACAGGGCGGAGGGTCTTGCCGCCGATCGAAGCATTCCTTTCTGGCAAGCGGCGTCGATCTGCTTCTGTTCAAAGCCGGCTGACCAAATTAAGTTTCTGCGAATCCGAAGATTCGCTTTCCGGAGTGCCTTCTCGTACCCGCGAAGCCGTTCCTGCTCGTTTCTAAGGGTCAGCGGACCAGTGATAATTGCAATCCCCCTGTGTCCTCTCTCGACGAGGTGAGTTACCCCCATCTCGGCTGCGCCACTATCATCCACGCACACCGAATCCACATGCAGTCCCTCCGGCCGGCGGTCAACACATACAACCGGCGGCCCAGAAGTAACTTGCCTGGCATCTTCGGCGGACCATCTATAGTCTCCTGCGGTCACGAACAAAATCCCATCGACTCTCTGACGGAGCAACGCCAACACCTCGACTTCAAGCTCATGGCTACCTTGAGAATCAAGCACGACCAAAAAATGCCCCCGGTCCCTGGCAGCCGATTCGGCGCCTCGAATAACCTTGGTGTAGAACGCGATTGTGATATCCGGAACGACGATGCCGAGGGTATAGGTTCGACTTGTCTTCAGGCTGCGTGCAATGAGGTTCGGTTGGTAATTTAGAGTGCGAATTGCGTCGAGCACCTTCTTCCGCGAAACGTCACTGACGGGCGTGCTACCACTAATCACGTTGGAGACGGTGCCAGCCGACACGCCGGCGTATTTCGATAGGTCCTTCTGCGTCGCCATTTGCTACCGACGATACAACGAAAGCCTTGGGGCTGCTACTGCGCCTTGTGATTGACGCACGTGTCTTCAATCACGTAGCCTAATTTCGATTGAAACGTCTCATCTTACACATTTTCACTGAACTCATTTTTTGGCGGCCGCATTGCTCAGATGCCACAAATGCTTATGCAGATCTCGTTTAACTCAAAGGGCAATCGTTGCCTCGACTGTAAGCACTTAAGCCAACGGGCATCAACAAATGATCTTGGATCGCCGTGAAACAACTCCTGGAGCGTTTGCATGACAGTTTTACCTCGGATTACTTCAGCCCCTACTTTGTCGAAGCGGTTCGACCTTTGCTGCTTTCGCAACTGGTACCAGGCTAAAAGTCGTAATCTTGTCGCCCTCATTTTTTTTGCTCAGATAGCCGCCCTACAGTTGATTGGGGCCGCGAATGCGTGGGCAGGTGAGCTTTATCCGATCGACCGAAAAGGGGTGGTCGAACGTTCTGACATTATTCTGCAGAAACCCAACGAATCGCCTACTGAAGCGATGCCACTAGGCAATGGCAGGCTGGGAGTTGCCGTGTGGGCCCAGGATGGGTTCACGGCGCAGCTAAACCGGGGTGATACTTTTCCGGAACGCTTGTCGCCCGGCCAAATCGTTCTTCCGACTCTATCAAAGCTCGCGAAAGCACCGGACTACCAGGGCCGGCTCAATCTTTACACCGCAGAGCTTGAACAGAGTGGAGGGGGGGTGACGGTCGTTACTTACGTCGATGAGGCTCTCGACGTACTAGTGGTGGATGTAAAAGGGGCCGACCCGAAAGAGGAGCAAACGGTAGTGCTGCGGCTATGGTCACCCCGCAAGCCGCAGGTGATTTCGCGCGGGACCATCGGCGCTCTTGCCGAAACGTGGCTCGACGATCGCGAAGCCGGCGCGAGCAATGAGCGATTTGGATCGTTGGCCGCAGTGACAGCGGATGCAAGTCATGTACGCGCAACATCAAACGACCCGCTTTCAGTCACGCTCACATTCATGCCGCATCCGGATGGATCTTTCCGAGTCCTGCTTGGCGCGCCGTCATGGCCTGGAGGCGATGCGGATGTTGCCGCCTCAAAGCTATTGGCGCGTGCAAAATCGATTCGCATCGATCAACACCGCGCCTGGTGGAGTGCCTTCTGGGAACACGCGGGCTTGATGAAGCTATCCTCACCAGATCACAGCGCCGAATATTTTGAAAATCTCCGGAATATCTATCTGTTCACCGCTGCCGCTGAGAGCCGTGATCGCTTTCCCGGCTCCCAGGCCGGTGTTGGAGATCTATTCTCTTCCGCTCGCGACCAACACAGGTGGAGTCCATCGGCATACTGGCAATGGAATCTGCGGATGCAGGTGAGCGCCAATCTCGGGGCCGGAGCCACCAATCTGAACGCTTCATACTTCCGTCTGTATCAGGAAAATCTTGACAACATTCTGAGTTGGACCCGGCAGCATATGGGAGGTCGGCAGGGAGCCTGCGTTCCTGAAACGATGCGCTTTAATGGCCGCGGATATGAAAACGAGACATGGCTGCCCAATGCCCCGATCAACTGTGGCGAGGACTCCCCGCCGTATTACAACGCGCGCACGATCTCCACTGGGGCCGAGGTGTCACTTTGGGTTTGGGAACAGTATGAGTACACCGACGATCTGGAGTTTCTAAAGAAGAACTATCCACTCATGCGGGAAGCGGCGCGTTTTCTTTTGGCCTACGCAGCTACCGGAGCTCATGGCAAGCTGCATACATTCCCGTCAAATGCGCACGAGATGCAATGGGACGTTCACGATCCAACCACCGACATTTCCGCAATGCGGGCGCTGTTCCCTCGTGTCATTCAAGCCGCGACGCTATTGAAGACAGATTCCGAGCTCGTTGCCGAATTGCAGGCGGCGCTGACTAAACTCTTGCCTTTGCCATTCACGACGGTGTCATCTCCAACGGTTATGCTGAAGGATAGGGTGGATGCTGCAGATGCAATCATCGCTTCCAGCTATGATCCTGACGCTAAAATCCACAACGTTGAAAACCTCGGATTAGAGCCGGTGTGGCCCTATGGGACCATCGGAGACGAGGAGTCCCTGCACAACGTAGCCGTGCGTACATTCCAGAACCGTCCCTACAAGAACGAAGCTGACTGGAGTTACGATCCTATACACGCTGCGCGCCTTGGCCTTCCAAACGAATTAACGGCAAGCCTTGTGGCAATCACCGAACACTATCAGACATATCCTTCCGGTCTTGCAGCCTTTTCTCCTTCTGAGCCGGGCGGCTCTGCGGGCGATGAGCCCTATGTTGAACAAGTCGGCGTCCTGACAGATGCGCTCCAGATGGCTCTCGCAGACGATTACAACAATCTGATTCGAATAGCACCTGCATGGCCGCAAGATTGGGAAGCAGATGGAACGGTCTATCTTCAGCACGGAAATAAGGTAGACGTGAGATTGCGACATGGTGAACTCGTTTGTGTCGGATTCGAAATCGCGTCATCGGGACCACTGCACGTTCGCAACCCCTGGCCAGGTCAGGAGGTTGAGGTCATCGACGCAAGAAACTCTTCGACCGTGTTAGCTGCCCGTTCAGATGACGTCTTGACCTTTGCGGGGCGTTCCGGAACGAATTACCTGTTGGAGCGGGCTGCTCATAAATCTTCGCTACTCAAACCAGTTTCCGGCACACCTGCAACAGCACCAAAGTCGCTGGGATCACGAAGCATCGGATTGGCAATGAAAGCGAGATGACGGAAGTCATGAAACGTACCGCTCTGGTAACAGGCGCCGCCCGCGGTTTGGGGAGTGCCATCGCATTGGAACTAGCTGAAAACGGTGCTGACGTTGCGATCAACTACTGGAGCAGCCGTCAGGCAGCAGAACATCTCCGCAATCAGATTGAGAGACGAGGCGGCCATGCAGGCATCTTCCAAGCAGACGTGCGTGACGAGTCGGAGGTGACACGACTGGTAGATGAAGTCTCCGACGCCTTTGGTTTGATCGATATTCTCGTAGTCAACGCAACCGGCCCTCAACCCTTCTACCCAATTGAGGAACAGACGTGGGAGTGCTACCTGGAACAACTGGAATTCTTCGTGAAGTCGCCTTTGCTACTTCTTAAGCAGGTGTTACCCGCCATGAAAAGGCAGGCCTTCGGGAGGATCATTCAGATTGGAAGTGAGGTTTTCGAGCTAGGGAATCCACGCTTCGCCAACTATGTTGCGGCAAAGGGCGCGCAGTTAGGGCTGACTCGTTCCTGGGCGCGGGAACTTGCTCCCGATGGCATAACAGTGAATCTGGTTGCACCGGGATGGATCCCGACTGAGAGGCACGCTGATGTACCGACTGCTGAATTCGAAAGCTATAAACAACAAGTGCCGATGAAGAGGATGGGCAACGCATCGGACGTTGCCAAGATGGTTGCTTTCCTTGCCGGTGATTCCGCAGGATTCATCACAGGCCAACGATTCTCAGTAAATGGCGGCAATACTCTGGCGTAGACAGAGTGGAAGGGGTCGAGGGGTAGCACGCTTTGCACCTAGTTCCGGATATTGACAGCGGTTTGCCCTGAAACATAAGACGAGTTTCCCTAAATGAGACGACTCAATAACGGTGGCCAAACTGGACGACGAGCTTTCCTGAAAGCATCAGGAATGGCGGCTGCCGGAATGGCTCTGGTTGGCCGGAGCGATGTAGGACGCAGCTTTGCACAGCCGGCGTTCCTCTCGATGTTTTCTCCAACGGCAGACACCCAACTGGATACCATGAGCGTCTGGTCCGATCAACCAGCGTTCACCCGGCTATTTGAAAATCAAAGAGAGCAGACAAGCGTTACCTCCGATTTATACGACGGTGTGTGGGAGGGCGACCTGGTTCCCCATTTGCCCCGCGTACTCCATCCTTCTCCAGTCATCAAACGCTGGCAGACAGGCGAAGGAACAGACTATCTGGACGAAGAGACGAGCGGGGCGACCAAGGGAAAATATCCGAACCCTGTCCGCATCTGGGAAGCGGAGCAATATCCGATCGGGAACGGCCGTATCGCTGCTTCCGTCTTCCATGGAAGCGGGCGTGACCGCTACGCCCTGAATGAAGTCTCCTACTGGTCAGGCGGACGAAATGGCGGCACCCTCAACAACAAAGGCGATAAGGGCTATGACGGAGAGCATGGACCCGAAGTTGGCGAAAACGGCTTCGGGGGGTATCAACCCGTCGGCGACTTGCTCATCGATTTCAACGCCCCGGTGCAGAAGGGCTCCTTTGTCCGCGAAATCTGTTTGGACGAGGGCGTTGTCCGGTCTTCAGGGACCCGGAAAGGCGTCACCATTAAGAGTATTGCGTTTGCCAGTCACCTGGATCAGGTCATGGTTCTGCATTATCGTGCGGACGACCGGAAGAAATTCAACGCTACAATCTCCCTCGCGACTCAGCGTGACGCCGATTCGGTATCTCTGGGACACCAGGGGCTCACTCTCGCCAGCGAGCTGGGCAACGGAGTCCGCTGCCAGGCACAAGCGGTGGTCACCAGTCGCGGGGGCGAACAAATCAGCAGCGCCGACCATATCGCTTTGCACGCCGTGGATTCATTTACGATCGTGATCGCAATCGAAACAAATTACCTGCTGGATTACACAAAGGGATGGCGCGGGGAAGCCCCCGAGATCAGAATCTCCGAGAGACTAAAGAAGATCAAGGGCAAGTCGTACGATGATTTGTTCAAAACACACTTGAACAACTATCAGCCGCTCTTCAATAGGGTGCGGCTCGATCTCGGGCAATCGAGCGATTCACGGAACGCAATGCCCACGCCCCGCAGGCTGGAAGCTTACAGAACAAGTCCCAACGATCCGGGATTGGAAGAGGCTCTCTTTAATTTTGGCCGTTATCTGATGATTTCCACGTCTCGTCCCGGCAATTTGCCCGCTGGCCTCCAAGGGATATGGAATGGAATGATTGATTCGCCGTGGGGGAACGACTATCACAGCAACATCAACTTTCAGATGGTGTACTGGTTGCCGGAGCCGGGCAACCTCTCCGAATGCCATTTGGCAATGATCGATTACCTATGGGCCACTCGTGAGCCAAATCGTTTGGCAACGCAGGAATATCTCGAGGCGACCGGTCACCCCCACGGTTCACAATCTGATGGCTGGCTCGTTTACACATCGCACAATCCCTTTGGAGGGAACGGCTGGCAGATGAATTTGCCAGGGTCAGCGTGGTACGCCTTGCATATGTGGGAACATTACGCTTTTACCCAGGATGTCGCGTATCTCCGCAATCAGGCGTACCCCATGATGAAGGAGTTGTCTCAATACTGGACGTCTCATCTGAAAACGCTGGGGGAAGGCGGGAAGGGCTTCGAAAGCGACTATAAACGGGTGGAAGTTTCCCTCTATCCTGAACTCGCGCGGGTGAAAGCTGGGACACTGGTGGTCCCAAACGGCTGGTCTCCGGAACATGGCCCTCGCGGCGAGGATGGTGTAGCCATGGACCAGGAGATTGTTTCCGAATTGTTCCTCAACACGATCAAGGCTGCTCAAATCTTGGGCGTGGATCAGGAGTGGGTCGAGGAACTCAAACAAAAGCAGGAGCACCTCTTGCTTCCGCAAATCGGCAAGGAGGGCAATTTGATGGAGTGGATGATTGATCGCGATCCGGTAACAGACCATCGGCATACGTCACATCTGTTTGCAGTATTTCCGGGAAATACGATCAGCATGGAGAAGACACCCGAGTTGGCCGAGGCGGCCCGCAAATCCTTGTTAATGAGGAAGACCACGGGAGACAGTCGGCGTTCCTGGTCATGGACCTGGAGATGCATGCTTTGGGCGCGTCTGCAGGATGGAGAGAAGGCTCACGAGATGTTGGAAGGCCTAATTACCTACAACATGCTCGACAACCTGTTCACAACTCATCACATCCCCCTGCAGATCGACGGTAATTACGGCATCGCAGGCGCGATGATAGAAATGCTGGTTCAATCACAGAATGGCGTGATTCAATTGCTTCCCGCTCCTTGCTCGAAATGGCCAGAAGGCAGCGTCAAAGGAGTCAAAGCCAGAGGGAATGTCGTCGTGGATATGTCCTGGAAGGGCGAGCGGGTGACCCAATGGAGACTTACTTCCCCTCAGCCTGTTCCTGTAACCGTTTTGGTAAACGGGCAACGAACTGAGGTTCTACCAACCCGGTCATAACAAGCGGTGAGTCCCTGGAAACTAAACACAACTCCACGGGACGTACCTGGTAAAAGAACCAATCGCGCTTCGCCGATTTGCCTGTGCCACGTGACGGAATTTGTTGTGGCATCAAGCGCAACCTGCTGTCGTTCACTAATGCCCAGCACAAGGTCCGATCATGAATGCCTTGAACGCACCACGTGCTATCGCGCGAGAACAGGCTCATCATGAATTTTGACGCCGGCGCGAACCGCAAGTGAAAGGGAAACTGGCATACTATTAGCGATAACTTCATCGTAGACGGAGCCGTTATTCTGAGCTGTATTCGAATTCAGGGGGGAATGTGTACCGCTCACGTCGCTGGTTCCTGAAGACCACGGGCGTGGCAGGAGCATTTCTGGCATCTCGTCTTCGCGGTCTCCCATCGTTAGCCCTGGCACAAGGACCATCTTCCCCCTGTCTGCTTCATGTGGGATCGAGATATGCGCCGTCCATTGAGGGATTTCTGCAGCAGATCCGACCAGGCTCCGATGAATTCATCGCGGAGAAGTACGCTGCTGAATTGGAGGTCCTGCTGAAGACGTGGCAACAGGCCTTCTGCGCTTCTGCGCGGGAGTTGCGAGCAGTCCATGATCTTCTGTCCGAAAATCTGGACGGCTCGCTTCTGAATCGGGCTGACGTGACTCAAGTCCGATCCCAGCCGCCAGTACAGTCAGACAAAGTACTCTTCCCGCGTCCGGAGCGCGTGAGTCGCGGCGTGTTTGTGGACGGATTGAATCAGTATCTTGCGCCGTTCAAGAAGATTGAGACAGCCGAACTTCATATCGATCTGATTGAGATTGTGCGCCACGCGGCTGGCGGTCTCAGGACCCAGATTCATTACGATCTAGTCGGCGAATTGGATGCGAACCGGCGGGAAGAGCGGACGGGCGAATGGGAATTGTCCTGGCTGAAGGACGCCGATGGGCGATGGTATGTCGCGGGCTGGTCGGCAAGCGCGGAATTGCGCAGCCGCCTCACGGGACGCGGTTTCACCGATATCTCCATAGCGGCTTTCGGAAGTACTGATTCTTACCGGTCACAGATGTGCCACGGCATCGATTATTGGCGAACCGTATTGGATGGAGCCAGCGGAATCGATATATACGGCAATAACGGTATTTGCGCAGGGGACTTCGATGGCGACGGCTATGACGGTCTCTATGTCTGCCAGCCGGCCGGTCTTCCCAACCGACTCTACCGCAATCGTGGTGATGGCACCTATGTCGACGTGACGGAGAAAGCGGGAGTTGGCTTGCTGGACGGAACATCGGCGGCGTTATTTGCAGATTTGACCAACAACGGACGCCAGGATTTGGTCGTGGTGCGTAGCAGCGGCCCGTTGCTTTTTGTCAACCGTGGCGACGGTTCGTTTGAGTTGAAACCAGACGCCTTTCATTTCGCGAAAGCGGCCCAGGGCACGTTTACTGGGGCATCGCTTGCAGACTACGATCGCGACGGCCTGCTTGATGTTTACTTCTGCACGTATAGCTTTTATCAAGGCTTGAGCGAATACGAGTACCCGAAGCCATATTATGACGCGCAGAATGGGCCGCCCAACTTTCTCCTGAAGAACCGTGGTGATTACACTTTTGAGGACGTAACCGTCTCGTCGGGGCTGGATGTGAGCAATAACCGGTTCAGTTTCTGTTGCGGATGGGATGACTACAATCGCGACGGGTGGCCCGACTTATATGTCGTGAATGATTTTGGCCGGAAAGTGCTTTACAAAAATAACGGCAACGGAACGTTTACGGACGTCAGCGCTGAAGCTGGCGTGGAAGATCCGGGCGAGGGCATGAGCATGACCTGGCTCGACTACGACAACGACGGCCGTGACGACATGTATGTCGTAAACATGTGGGAAGCCGCCGGCAGGAGGGTGACAAAGCAACCGGAGTTCATGCCCACGGCACCCGAGAATATACGCCGGGTGTACTGGCAGGATGCCGCGGGAAACACGCTGTTTCACAACCAAGGATCAAGCGGCAAATTTCATGACGTGACCGAAGAGTCCGGAACCCAGGTCGGTGGATGGAATTGGGGCAGCGACGCGTGGGACTTCGATCATGATGGATACCCTGATTTGTATGTCGCGAACGGCTTCATCTCAGGAGTAAAGAAAGAAGACCTCTCGAGCTTTTACTGGCGCCAGGTCGCTGCGCGCTCACTGGATTCAGGTGGTCAATCGAAGAAGTATGCCGACGCATGGAGCGCCATCAACGAGTTCATCCGTTCCGACTATACCTGGAGCGGGTATCAGCGTAACAATTTCTATCTGAACAATCGAGACGCGACGTTTACGGAAGCCGCCGGCCTTCTAGGCCTGGATTGCATTGAAGACGGCCGCTCCCTTGTGTTGAGCGACATTGACGGCGATGGCAGGCTGGAAATTATTCTGAAGAACCGAACCGCCCCGCAACTAAGGGCCTTTCACAACGAACTGAGCCCGATCGGCGGATCGATCACCTTTTCGCTCCGAGGGACCAAGAGCAATCGCGACGCAATCGGAGCGATCGTCGAGTTGGTCACAGCGGCCGGGCGCCAGCAGAAGACACTGCGAGCCGGGTCCGGTTTCTTGTCCCAGAATACTAAGTTGCTGCACTTTGGCCTGGGAGAAGTGGGAGGTCCAATACAAGCGATCATCGAATGGCCCAACGGGGAGAAGCAGGTCCTCGATAATGTTCCGGCAGGGCATCGAATTGAGGTTCAGGAAGGATTCGCGAGCTTCCATGCAACACCCTTTCGGGCGTTCCGTGAGGTTAGCGGCCCGGAAATGAAGCAGTCGGTCGAAGGAGCTCGGGTCACAAATGCGACGTGGTTGCTCGAGCCGATCGCACCGCCGGCCTTCTCTCTTCCGGATCAAAATAACGTGAAGCGCAGCTTGTCCGACGCAAAAGGAAGTAACCAACTCCTGGTCTTTTGGACTGCAGGCTGCGACCAGAGCAGGAAATTTCTGGTGGAACTGAATCGCCTGAATGCGGAATGGAAGCATGACAGTCTGACGGTGTTGTCAGTGCGGATCCCGCACAAGCAGCCGGCTGAAGGTACGGCGACGGGTCTCCTGCCGCAGCTGTCTTTTCCGGTACTTACTGCGGGAGAAAAGACAGGCGACATCTACAACATCTTCTATCGATATCTTTTTGATCGCCGCCGGGAAATAGAATTCCCGACATCATTCCTGGTCGACGGCGAAGGCAAGATCGTTCGGGTCTACACGGGTTATGCGGATCCAGCGCAAATCTTAGACGATGTGCGCACTCTGCCTGCGACAGCCGAAGATCGGTTACGCCGCGGGCTCCCCTTTCCGGGACACTATTTCAGGGGCCAGCTTCACCATAACTACTTCACGTATGGCGTCGCCTATCTGCAATATGAGTATTTCGATGAAGCACTCGCTGCCTTTGAGAAGGCGATCGACCATGGCGGTTCGAATGGTGCCGCTTATTACAATATCGGCCTGATTTATCTAAACAAGGGCATGTTCGGGGATGCCCGAACCAACTTAGAAGAGGCTGTCAAGCTGGACCCCAACAATGCGGATGCGTGGAACAATCTGGGTGTCGTTTATGGCCAACAAGCGGATTACAGCCGGGCGCAAAGCGATTTCCAGAAAGCACTCGATCTGCAGCCAACCCACTTGCTGGCCATTCAGAATATGGTAAAGCTCTATCGCTACCAGGGCCGCGAGGAAGCCGCTCAATCTCTCCTTGAAAAAACGATTGCCCTGGATCCCTCACAGGCGGACCTTCACCAGGGCCTGGCCATGTTGTTCGTTGAAGAGAAGGATCTCCTTCGGGCGAGATCGGAGTTTGAGAAAGCTACCCAACTCGAACCCCGCAACGTCGAGATACTGAACGGCCTGGGGGTCGTCCTCATGGAAATGGGCGAATCAGAGAGGGCAATGGAGGCCTTCGACAACTGCCGACTCCTGGCACCTGATTACGATCGACCTTATCTGAACATGGCTGTGCTTTACGTGAATGCCGGTAAAGCCGACAAAGCTCATGATCTGCTGTCGGAGTTCCTTGCCAGACAACCGGACAACGAGGAGATTCGCCAGGCATTGCGCGAAGTGGACGGCAAGAAATGACTTCCTCATGCGCCAATTCAGGAGTCCGCCTGAGGGACCGGCTCATGGCGTTGTTGGTCTTCGCCGCTGTTGCCGCACCTTCCCAGACAAGCCAAACGACCGGACAGACTGGCGGATCGGCGAAAAATCCTAAACAGCCGCCGGCTTTCAGCGCCTCCGGCGTTCAAGGGGCCACTGCGCCCACCGGCTATTCGACGGGCATCAGTAGTGAGGAGACCTCCGCAGTCAGCAAAGGAGTCAATGACCTCAATCATGAACTCCTTTCTGGCTTTGTTCCCGATTGGCGTGTAGAGGATTGCAGTCGTGAGTCCGAGTTAATAAAAGCGGCAAAGGCAGACCCGAAGGCCTTCGAAGCCAACTATACGCTCGGTCTTTTTTATCTGGAGCACGGCGACTTTACCCGAAGCGTGGAGTATCTAGAGTCGGCTAGACACTGTAAACCGGTAGATATCAATAACTCACGCGCGCTTGCGCTGGCTCTTCTTGGGACGAAGAGGAACCTCGAGGCGGTCGATTTGCTTGAAGGCGTGACGAAAAACTCCAGCCAAGATCCGGCACTCTTCCGGCTCCTGGCGCTTGCATATCAACTTTCGGGAGAACAGCCGAAATCCCGCGAGGCATATCAACGTGCGGTCGCAGCGGCTCCCGGCAATGTTGATAATGTGTTCAGTTCTGGCATCGGTTTAATCAGTGTGGGAGCTCCGGAGCAGGCGGCTGAATTGTTTACTTCAGCAAGCGTTGCCTACCCAAATGAAGCGAAGCTTTGGCTGGGCCTTGGAATCGCACAGGATATGGCGCGGCGAAAACTCGATGCAATCCAGTCGCTGCTGAGAGCAATTGCGATCGATCCGGACTACATACCGTCGTACTTTTTTCTGGCAGGTCTAGCTGACGCTTCACCAGAAAGCGCGACAGAAATTCGGAAGCGGCTCGCTGAATTCGCCGTGGCCCATCCGACCAGCGCTGAGGCGCATTACGATTACGCACTTGCGTTGTGGCGCCAGCACAGAACGAGTCCCTTGACGGCGTCGAACAGCGAAATCGAGTCGCAGCTTAAGCTTGCTTTGGCCAGCGATCCCAATATGGCCCGAGCCCATTATCAGCTCGGAGTCCTCTATGCCGATTCGAACGATTTTTTGAGGGCTGAGAGCGAGTTGCAGCAAGCCGTAAAGCTGGAACCGGACAACGCCGAGGCGCATTATCGGCTAGCGCAGGCGTATAAGCGAAGCCAGAAAACAGAACTCGCGAGTGCGGAGATGAGCCGCTTCCTCGCTTTGCATGGGGTAGAGGGTTCTGACGAGAGCGACGCGTCACCCAGCCTATGGAATGCTGGTGGGGACATGGTCTCTCACATGTCAATTGCGGCGTCATGTAATGGGCAATCTCAGACGCGGCAATGAGCAACCGTCCGATCTAATAGCCTCACGGATCCTAGCTGCGAATCGCTTGAGAGAGGCTGGCTATATGAGAGATAAGGGGTGCCGGATGGTAGGAAAACAGGCGGGTGCTCGCAGTTTGAAGTCATCTTCCACAATCCCAACCTAGTCCCACATTTTCTTCTTGATCATCGTCAATACGGGGTGATAATGTTTTTTCCCATGGGTTAAGTTATCGTTAACTGCATCGGTTGCAATTGACTGCAAATGGCAAAATTGATGCCCAAAACCGACTCAGTGCGGTGCCTTCCGGAGGATTGAATACAGCGCTGCCCGAACAAAGATCGCTGAACATCCGTACTGTAAATTTTCCGCCCGTACCCACACCGTCCAAAGAATCGTCGAAGCAAGCACTCTCAGGAGGACAAGTGATGTCGAAGGAATCTTGCAGGACCTCTGCTTCAAAGTTTGAACTGTCGGGCACAACTGCGCGTTGGCGAGTCCGAAAGTTTATTAGCCTCTCAATGACTCTCATCGCCACGGTGTTGGCTTTCCAGATCAGTGCGTTGTGCCAAATCAATACGGCTACCTTGTCGGGTAACGTCAAGGATACGTCCGGGGCTGCCGTCCCCGGCGCGTCGGTGGTCGTGGTGCAAATTGCCACGGGGATTTCGCGGACTGTTGTTACAAGCGGAGACGGTTTTTTCAATGTGCCGCTGCTCCAGCCCGGGGACTATAACGTGACTGTCTCGAGGGAAGGCTTCAAAACCGACACCGAAAAGATTCAGCTGCATGTGAATCAGTCGGCGAATCTCAATTTTTCCCTCGTTGTCGGTTCAGTGCAGCAGACGGTGAACGTCACGAGCGCAACGCCAGATTTACAAACGCAAACCGCGGGGCTAGGAACTGTCATTGGGACGACCGAAACTGAAGACCTCCCTTTGAACGGGCGTCAGTTCATTCAGTTGTTGTCGCTTGCACCGGGAACGGTTCCGGTGAGTGTGTCGCAGACTGCTGTGCCGCAACTCGGATCCGCGGGGTCGAACGTAACGCCTTCGATCAATGGGGGAAGCGGGCGCAGCAATCTTTTCTTCGTCGATGGTCTCTATGCGACGGATCCGTTCTTCACTTCTCTCTCGATCAGCCCCGCGGTCGATGCGATTCGAGAATTCCAGGAACAGACGCACACAGATGAGGCTCAGTTTGGCGGATCGGTTGGTGCAACTGTCAACCTCGCAACCAAAGGTGGAACCAACCAGTTCCACGGGAGCGCGTACGAATTCTTTAGAAACCAGGACATCGCAGCTACCTCGTATTTCGCACCCCAAAAGGGCGCATACGAGCAGAATCAGTTTGGGGGCTCTTTCGGCGGGCCGATCATCAAGAATAAGCTTTTCTTCTTTGGATATTACGACGGCTACCGTCAGACACAGGCAGCAAATAACTTTTCCATTTTGCCGACTACGGCAGAGTTGGGCGGCGATTTCAGTGCTCTTTTGCCGAACACTATCATCTATGATCCGGCAACCTACGATCCGGCAACGGGACAATCACAGCCATTCCCTGGGAATATCATCCAGCCGAATCGTCTCAATCAGGGCATCCTTGCGGTCTTGAAGGCTTATGTTCCAACTCCGACATCCAATGTCCCCAACGCGAATAATTTTGTGAACACCGCCAGCAGCACGAACAATCAGGATCAATACAGCGTACGCGTCGACTACAACATCGGCCAAAAGGATTCTATGTGGGCACGATGGTCTGTGAGCGAAAATACCAATGTGGGACCGGGACAGCTTCCGGTTAACCCCTTCGTCACCGGATTCAACGGAAATAACTCTGGCGGTTCGTGGGTGCACACATTCTCTCCGACTCTGGTCATGCAGATCACGGCCGGATATAACTCTATTAACCATCCTCAGCAATATCTGCAGCCCGATGCAACTTCGGTTTTCCAGGCGGGTGGCTTCAGTGCAGGATTTACTCCCAACCCAGGCGGCATCCTTGTGCCCAAAATTCCAGGCATTCATCCGAGCGGCTTCTTTGACCTGAATGGAGGCTGGGGACCAATCGGACCGCAGCGACTTTATCAGATCTCCGGCTCAGTGGATAAACAGATCGGGAAGCACGCTCTGACATTCGGGGCTGCCTTCTACCACACCTGGATGTACACGAACTGGGCCGAAAACGACATCTCCTTCAATCAACAGGCTACCTGGAACCCTTGCGGCAGTAAAAATGGAAGTACCTGCGTCGGTGTGGGAGGCAATTCGGTCGCGAGCATGCTGATTGGGCTCCCAGATTCGGCCGGGCGGCAATTGGGTAATTCCGGTGTCAACCTTTACTCGGATATAAGCGACATCTTCGCCCAGGACACTTGGAAAATCACCCCGAAGCTCACGATCAATTACGGGATCCGCTGGGATTACACAACGCCGATAGGCGAAAACAATAATCTACTGTCTGGATTCGATATCCATACGGGACTTTGGTACATTCCCAAAAATGATGCGGACAAGCCCGCCGGGCCTCTGCCGGCTGGTGTAATTGTGTCGCCCAGAAATCCAATCACTACTCCGGACTATACTAATTTCGGTCCGCGCCTCGGCTTCACCTACCAGGTGACGCCCACCACCGTGGTCGGCACAGGCGTTGGCCTTACCTACGATAGCTGGTCAGGTGCGCTCCAGGCCGCCCAAAATGCTCGCGGTGCTTGGCCTTCCGGGTCTTCGCAAAACCCGACGAACCTGAATATCGCCGGCATTACACCGGGAGCTACGGCGCAAAATCCGTTCGGGAATACGTTGCCGGTCATACCAGATTCACCGTTCCCGAGCGGGGGCGGATTCCTTGATACTGCTTGGAAGAACGCGTATTCATGGCAGTGGAACCTGCAGGTGCAGCAACAAGTAGGAAATGCGGGAGTAATGAAGTTCAGCTATGTCGGCTCATCCACGAGCCGGGCTCCCATTCAGACGCCGGCAAACGTCTCAACCGTGCTCGGTCCCACGCAGACCCTGCCTTTCCCTCAGATGGGGTTTGCATTCAACATGATCGAGAGCATCGGCCACATGAGCTACAATGCCTTTCAGGCGCAGTATACAAAGCAGTATTCATCGGGCTTTGCCATCAGAAGTGCCTTTACCTGGTCGAAGAATATCAATGTGGGGTGCGCGTCTTATTGGGAGGGCTGCAATATTCAAGACCCCTATGACATGCGATCGAATCGTAGCGTCGACGATGTCGACGTTCCGCTGGTATTTACCTTATCAGCCCTTTACCAATTGCCGTTTGGAGCAGGCAAACCGTTTGCTAACACGGGAGTGAAATCAAAGGTCTTCGGCGGATGGCAGATCAATGGGATCGTCAGTTCAAGAAGTGGCCAGCCGTTCACGCCGACCATCAACTTCGACAACGCTAATTCAAATGGCGCGTCGAACCGTCCCAACGTATCCGGTTCAACGCTCGGACCAAAATCGCTCAACGAGTACTTCAACACCGCGGCATTTTCGGTGCCTGCACCGTACACGTATGGGAATGCAGGCCGTAACATGCTTCGCGGTCCCGGGTACAACGATGTCGATTTCTCGCTATTCCGGGATTTCGCAATCCATGAGCGTTATACGATCCAACTTAGAGCGGAATCGTTCAACCTCTTGAACCATCCAAACTTCGCAAACCCGGACGGTACTTTTGAGGATGCAAACTTCGGAAAGATAACTGCAATCAACGGAAGCAGTTCTCCCAGGGAGTGGCAATTCGCTGGAAGATTTCAATTCTGACGGGGTACGCGGATGGGTAGGCCTCAAGCCCATCCGCGTACCATGCAACGACGAGAGTCTGTCCCTGCGATGCCGAAGTTTCCGCTCAGAGGAGAAAGGTTCACAATCGTCTGCGCGGTGGCACTGTGTTGTCTGTCTACGATTGCCAGTTCCCAGACAGTCCAGCCCAGTTCTATCTACTCCGGGCCCTCGCCCGAAAAACCCATTTCGATCCTGGAGTTCGCGCCGCCTGACCAGCGGGTCGTGGCAATGCCGTTGCAGGAGCGCATTCGCTTGGGCGCTGTACCCAAACGCGGCATGTGCAGCACTGATCCTGCTAAGACGTCAGACAACGGACTCCTTTCAGGCAACGGGAAAATGTGGGTGGAGGTCTTCGGGGATCCTTTTTCCGAGCAAATTTTTTTTCACCATGAGAAGCTTCTTCAGCCGTGGCGAGATCATCCGTTGCAGGCTCCGCAGATTGCTTCCGTGCTGCCTGAAGTTCGAAAGCTCATACTCGCCGGCGAGTACAGGCAGGCGCTGGAGCTTTCTCTCGGAACAGCAGAGAAGACGGATACCAAGCCCGCCACGGATAACCTGAGAGACCACCCGGCGTTCGACATGCGGATCATCGAGTCAGATCCGCACTCCGTCTCCGACTATCTGCGAACAACGGATTTCGAAACCGGCGAAGTAAAGGTCACCTGGCGTGACAATCAGGGCGTGTGGGTGCGACGGATTTTTGTCTCCCGACCGGACAACGCGGTGGTTCAGTTGCTGACAGCACCGGATCACGGAGTGATTAACATCACGCTGCAACTGGATACTTCTATGGTCCTGCCGGGTCGGCGAACGGATGGGACAGTTAGGCACATCACGGAGAGAGCGGCCCAATCCGGGACGCTCCACGATCCAGGCGCGGACCAGATCCGATTTCTTCGCGCCTTCGAGCCACATCATCTCGTTCTGCAGGGCTACTATTCCACCGCTCAGGGCCATCCCGGTTACGCGAGCGTCACACGGGTCATCGCCACGGGGGGAACAGTCACCGCAGGTAAAGATCAACTGAACCTGCAAGGGGTCCGCTCGCTCACGCTGATCACTCGAATTGAGACTTGGCCCGCGATGGAGCAGAAGGACGTAGACAGTCTTGAAAAGGACGTGGACGAAATCACACCGGATTACGAGACCTTATTGGAAAGACATGCTCCGGGACAGGCAAGCGTAATCGATCGGGCTTCCGTGGACTTTGGAGGGTCTTCGCTGCACGCGATGAGCGGTGAGGAAATGCTCATCGACCAGAGAACCAGACAGGGATACAATCCTGCACTGCTCGAAGACCTGTTTGACATGGGAAGATATTGGCTTTACCTGCGCAGCGGCGACTATCCTCCCATGTGGGGACACATCAACATCAATGTAAACCTGCAGATATCCGGTGCCGTCATGGGCAATCTCCCGGAGGCCATCGCATCTTATACGCGCTGGCTGGAAGAATTATTGCCGGACGCGAAGGTGAATGCAGCGAATATATTCGGTGCCCAAGGTGCTCTCTTCGGAATTCATCCCACTGTCGACGGCGATCCCCTGACACACTTTGCTTACACGTGGCCACACCAGTACTGGATTTCCGGCGGCGGATGGATGTACAGCCCGCTTTGGGACTATTACCTTGCAACTGGCGATCGCCAATTTCTGCGGGAACACATTCTGCCAGGACTGAAAGAACTGGCGCTTTTCTACGGGAGCTACCTCACAATAGAAGACAAGACCGGGCACTACATCTTTGTTCCTTCTTACTCGCCGGAGAACTGGCCCCGTAATACGCAGGATTCGCCGGTTGTCATAAACTCCGCCATGGACATCATGGTGTGCCACGAGGTGCTCTCGCACCTGATTGTGGCATCTGAGATCCTCGGAGTGGAAAGCGAAAACATCCCGCACTGGAAAGCGATTCTCGCGAAGTTGCCGCCTTATCTTCTGGATTCAGATGGCGCGCTGAAGGAATGGGAGTGGCCAGGTATACAGGAGGCTCTGGACCACAGGCATGTCTCTCACCTCTATGGTGTGTGGCCGGCCGACGAGATCACACCGGACGGCACACCGGAGCTTGCAAGAGCGGCATGGCTTGCGGCCAGAAAGCGCGGCCAGGGGAACGCGTCCGCACACGGTCTGCTCCATCGCTCATTGGCAGCTGCAAGATTGATGGACCCCTATCTCGTCAACTTCGATTTGAAACAGTTGCTCGAGCAGGGCTACGTGAACCCTAGCCTCACGACTATGCACAATCCGTACGCGCTTCCCTCCCCTGATCCTCAGGGGGGAATTCCAACGCTGATTATGGAAATGCTGGTCTACTCACGCCCCGGGGTCATCGGCCTGCTTCCCTCCGTGCCGGATTCCCTTGCGAAAGGGAGTATCCAGGGCATCCTGGCGCGGACTCAGACTACCGTCGACCAATTAACCTGGAACCTGGAAACTGGCAGAATAGACCTGACACTCACTTCGAGGATTGATCAGACGCTGAAGCTTTTTGTTAGACGGGGAATCGAGCATATAGATACGGCGGACGGCGTTTTAGCGGGGCCCGTCGCCGTGGGAGCGGACGAGTGCATCATTCACCTTCAGGCGTTGCATCCCACGACTCTGCATTTTTCCCTCGGGAGAGCAGAGCCTTCCGCCTGGATCAGGAGAGGCGGCCAATAAAAGCCGCAGGCGGAAGATGAAGTTTGCTTCACTTCGGCGCACCGCCGTTTACGTGTCGCTATTGGGGTTATTATGCACGGGAACTGATAGCCGCTCGCAGCAGTCGCCGTCTGCAGACAATGGCTCTGCCCTAGCGGCCGATGGAGCGAAGATTGACACCCAGAGAGAGTTTTCGCAAGCGCTTGGTGACAACGAAGCAGTACCCCAATCTCATCCGCAGGATGCGCAGCTAAGCCTGCGCATCGGCCTACTCCGAGGACAGGCCGGAGACTTCGCAGGTGCGGCGAAGGCATTCAAACACGCGCTCGAGATACAACCGAACTTTGCCGAAGCACACTACAATCTTGGCCTGGCGCTACTCGCCGATTCGGGAAACATGCCGGCGTGGAGAGAGGCTCTTGCGCAATTCCAGGCAGCACTCGCCGCACGGCCAAAATATTTTCAGGCTCAGCGGTTGGCGGGAGTCGCGCTCCTGGAGTCCGGGGACGCGAACAAGGCAATTCCAGAGTTGAAGGCCGCACTAAGCCTGGAGCCAACGTCAGCGGAGGTTCATTTCGATCTGGGACGCGCGTTTGAGGCTACCGGCAATTCTTCCGAAGCTTACGCTGAATATGCTGCGGCTTTGAAGGAACGAGTTCCCTATCCGGAGGCCGACAATGCCCTCGGGCTGCTGCTGCTGGCAAAGCAGGAGAATGAAGCCGCGGCCGAACATTTTAACGCGGCATTGGCAGCCAGGCCTGATTTTGAAGGCGCACATTATGGCTTGGCGAAGGCGCTGAAGGCCCAGGGGAAGACACAAGAATCGAAGCTGGAACTGAAACAGGCGGCCATGCTGCTGCAGAGACAGTCGGATGCCGTCATGTCAGCGCATTTGAGTAATGAGAGTCTGGACCGCGCAAAACGTGGCGATATCCAGGCGGGGGTTCAGCTGGCCAAAAAAGCGATCTGGCTGGACCCGACAAATGCCGTGGCAAACTTTAATATGGGTTTGCTGCTGGCTGATACCCGCAACCTGGAAGCTTCCACCTATCAACTTCGTAAAGCGATCTCGCTTGCTCCATTCAGAACCAACTTCTACCTGGACCTTTCCAGAGTGCAGGAGAAGGCAAATGATCGGACAGGCGCGATCGAGACGATTCACAAGGCGATACAAATAGATCCTGGCGATCCCGCGCCCGCTGCAGCCTTAAAAAGACTCGAGGCGGGTGACTCATCCATTCCGCGTCGCCAATCAACCACGGATGCGGGGCCATTTGCTTTTGGTGCCCCTTCAGACACAGCAGATAGTCACTTCGCCTTTGCCACTCAAATAAGCGAAAAGGGTGACTTTATTGGGGCAATCGGCGAAATGCTGCGTGCGCTGATCCTCGAGCCTACTCGCAGCGACATCCGTTACAATCTTGCCGTCGCAGAAACCCAGATCGGCCAATATGACCGGGCCGAGTTGGAACTCAGAATCGTCCTGCGACTCTCACCGGACTCAGTACAAGCTCACCTCGCCCTGGGGTCGCTGCTTTTCCAAGCAAACGACCTCACAAATGCCGCATCGGAGTTTCATCAGGTCTTACGACTGCAGCCAGACAATCAGCAGGCTTTGAAATTATTACGACAATGCCAGACGGACTCGGCGCGCTAGGTGAAGCCTTCTGGCGTTCTCCCCGTCAAGCCAAGCCCAAGATTCTGAATCCCCATGCATGGTCGGATGGACGATTCGATGGCTCCTGGAGTTCGCCTGGGATCGTAACGACCAATCCGCGCGTTGGATCTCGCCGATACTCAAGCTTCTTTGAATATCCGAGCATTTCCACCGCAGTGATCTCCTTTGATTCGAGCGATGTAATCTCCAGAGCCCTTCCCGGCCAGCTCAGGGCAAAGCAATATATCGTTCGATTGTCTTTGCTTCGGGTGAAACGAAGGTTGTTTCCTTCGTTCCACACCGACCCAGGCCGCGGCCGAGTCGCAAAGATGCCTTCTCCGTTGATGCGCAGCCATTTTCCGGTATCTCTCAACTGCGCCACAGCAGTGGGATGAAAGGTTCCCAGAGCGTTTGGCCCGACACCGACCATGAAGTTGCCGCCTTTCGCCGTAGCGTCGATCAAGTTGTCAATGATCCACTTCGTTCCTTTGTATTTTGTGGGATCGCTCTCATAAGAAAAAGACGATCCGAGAGGATAAATGACAAACCATGGCATCCTGGTGCTCTCCTTCGAGGCCGGAACAAACCCCTCGGGCGTGTAGTAATCGCCATAATTTCCGATTCCCCTGGCTCGCAACATCAGATCGGGCTGGAGCTTCCGTAGCTTCAGAATCGTCTCACGCATTTGCGGCCAGACCGTCGGCCCCCAAAAGATGTCCAGACACATCATGTCGATGGTTCCATATTGAGTGAGCAGTTCCGTGAGCTGATTTCTGTGACGCTCGACCATGCGACTCACCTGCTCCGTTGTCGGATCAGGGACTATCACAATGCGATCAGCCATACGCTTCTTCATGTCTTCCCAAAACTCTGCGATCATGCCGTCAGATTCGCGCCAACCCCAGAGTCTGGGGGAAGACGGAACTTGCAGAGGATGCCAGCCATAGGGCCTGAAATCCCCGTCGTACCAATCTGAGTGGGAAAAATAGAGATCGATCTTGATGTTCCGCTTGTGTGCTGCGGCAGTGAGCTCTCCGACCACGTCCCTGCGAAACGGCGTCTCCATGATGCTGTAAGCGAGATTGCAGTCCTCGATCCTTGGTCCTTCTGGCGCTGTCCAGTTAGACCGATTCCGAACTCTGGTTTTGGTATTAAACATCGAGAAGCCTTCGTGGTGCTTCGTCGTGAATGCAAACATCTTGAGTTCCGCTTCCTGGCAGAGGTTCATCCAGACATCTGCATCAAATTCGTGTGGGTTCCAGGCTTTGTAAGCTTCGTTATATTTCTGGCGCTCATCGAATGACATGGAGAGGAAGGGCCAGGATTCATGCGCTTGGCCAAAGACGGAGTAGATGCCCCAGTGAATCCTGAGCCCAAACTTTAAATCATTGAAAGCCTCAATCGCTCTTTGAGAGGCCCAAAGGTACTGATGAACAGGAACTTCTTCTATG
>Ga0206838_10016_pt1 | contig 62928 bp, 48 predicted proteins | sample Alteio_BWOrgCont_26_FD_152879 | JGI IMG/M metagenome (GOLD analysis project Ga0206838, IMG submission 152879) | Enriched cells from forest soil in Barre Woods Harvard Forest LTER site, Petersham, Massachusetts, United States -... | ecosystem: Environmental > Terrestrial > Soil > Temperate forest >...
GACGAAGCTTTTCGTGTTGTTCGTGAGAAACGAATTGGCAGAATTCATAGAATTCAATGTCGCCGGCATGCTTCTCACGCAACTCTTTGAGCCGCTGTTCCCTTCCTTTTATAGTGGCGGTGCTAGTTGTAGCGCCAGACGCGGTGCCAGTTGTGGCGCTGGAACTTACAGAGCCGGACTTTGCAGCACCAGATTTCGCACTGCTTGATTCGGAGCCGCTCCCATATAATGTTCGATCCAACTCATCCCACTGCCGCCAGTCATCGCTGCGATGCTCAACTGAAAGAGCTTCGAACATGGCGTCGCGTTCCAACCAGTTTTCGGCGACCGACTTTTGCTCTTCTATCCAACTTTTCATTCGTGGCAGAAGATTCGCGGGATCTTCGCCAGACGATTTCAAACGATCGAACGCTTTGTGCAACAGAGCTTGTTGAGAGGTGTATGCATATCCATAATCGGAGGCACCTTCGTTTCCGGGCTGCGAGGCGGGACACGATGACACCACTTGCGCCAGCTCGGCTTCATCGATCAACTTCCCCCAGTCGTCCGTCGTCAGATCCTTGAGAGCGATGGAAATATCGTTTCTCGAAAAAATGGTGCCGTCATACGGCGATGGATTGAACACCGTAGTCTTTCCCTGGGGACCAAACTGAACGGTGTTGAAACCGAGATTCGCGCAAAATTCGAGAAACTGAGCCCCGCCTCGAGTATATGGAGAGCCGCGTCCAATCTCTTCGTCAGCCGTGCTGGGAAAACTCTGATCGTGAATAGCGAGAATCAATCGCTTGGTGCCAAGCGCGCTTAGTGCTTGCCGCACATCGCTCAAATTGGACTCGGGCATTGAGAACTATCCTTCCTTTCTCGCCAATCGCACTCGCGCAAACAACTCCTCTGCTCGCGCGTTATCGCCACGTTTCTGATAAAGCTTTGCCAGGCTTTCTACTGCGGCGAGAGTGAGACGATCTTGGGAACCAAAACACCTTTCCCGGATGCTGACGGCTCGCTTGAACATTGGTTCCACTTCGTCAAGATTTCCAGAGTCCATGTAAATCTCAGCCAGAGCAATCAGGGCGGTGGCCATATCAGGATGATTGGCGCCGAGAGTTCGCTCCATGGCAGACATGGCGCGCATGTACATTTCAGCAGCTTTCTCGGGGTAGCCGGTTTTCACATAGTACGCACCGAAATTGCACAACGTCTGCATCACCTGTGAATGATGTTGGCCAAGGTAACGCTCGCCAATTTGAAGAGCAACTTTGAAGTGTGACAGCGCCTGATCGGGAGCCCCTACTCTATGCAAATGCCAGGCATATTGATTGAGAGCTTGCACCAATTCCGGTGACTGGGGTCCAACCATTTCCTTAGCGATCTGCACAGAACTTTCCAGGAGTTTCGAAGCTGTGTCGAGATCTCCCTGCTCGGCTTTAAGAGTGCCCAGGCTGAATAAGGCTCTCGACACAGCTCGATAGGAAGGAGCAGTAGACGCCTTCTCGCGCGTCAGCAATTCGGAATATTTTTCCTGGGCTTTTTGAGGGCTGCCTTCTCGCAAACATAACTCTGCCACCAAATTCATAATAGTCGCGACGTCGATATCATCTTTGATACCGTGACCATTCACAATCTCGAGGGCGTCGTCATAACGGCTGTGCGCTTCGCGGAACCGTCCTTGCTCGGTATAGACCTGTCCCATAATGGAGAGGGCGACGGCGATAGACTGTTGATCGGGTTCTTCCAATTCATCGTTGATAGCAATTGCCTTGCGGATCTCTCGCTCGGCTTCGCTCAAGCGTCCCTGTCGTTTGAGAACATTGCCGAGACCAGCCAGACAGGCAGCCACTTGAACACTCTTGTCGCCGTAAAGTTTCGCCGATAATTCAATGGCATGCATGTACTGCGCTTCCGATTCAAGAAGCTTGCCCCATTCCAGATAAAACGCGGCCATCTTGCGTACCGTAGCGGCAATCTCTTCATGACAGCCAACCATGATTTGCCGTCTTATTTGCAAAGCTTTTTCGAAAGCTGATTCTGTTCTCAGATAGTTGTTGTTGGCGCGATAGATCGAAGCCAGCTGTTCGTAAAATGATGCCACCACATTCGGTTGGGTTGTGGCGGTGGAACCGAGAATGTTGATAGCGCGATAGTACAAGGCTTCAGCATCTTCGAATTTCTTCTGCTCGACATAAAGTCTGGCCAACCATTCATAGGTTTCGGCCACTTCGCGATGGCCTTCACCAAGAGTGGCGCGCAAGATGTCCAGCGCCTGGTGCAGGGTGGCTTCGGCTTCCACGAGCATGCGATTGCGTTGCAACAATGATGCTCGTCGTTTGAGAACCTGCGCTACTTTCGGATGCTGATTTCCGAGCACTTTCTCGAGCATGCCGAGTTCGAGCCCGTACAGTTGTTCGGCTTCCTCCAGTCGCTCTTGAAACTGGGCCGCTTCGGCGAGGCCATGAATAGACTCGATGACGAGAGGGTTGTCGCCGTAACCGAGCTTTTCGAAGGCAGCGCGCACTTCCGAATACAACTTTTGAGATTGGTCGTACTCTTGCAAGATGGCGCAAACATCGGCGAGCTCTTTTTTGACGATGGCGGCGGCGACGTCTTCGACGATGCCCAGAGATCTGGTTTCATCAAGGGCAAAAGTCAAAAGTTGTTTGGCGGACGGATAGCGTCGCCGCAGCCTGTACAAACGACCAAGGTCGTACAAACATCCCAGCGCCGTTGGCACGGGTGCAAGAACGGTACTCTTCTGGTGCTCTTTGATCTGGTTGCGCAGGAAAGTAATTTGATCTTCGGCGTTGCGCTGCCCGTACAAAGTTTCGAAATCGGGAAGCTGGTCGGTCACTTCCGATGTCTTGGGTGTCAGGTAGTCGGACCAAATATCCATGGCCCGGCGTATGTATTTCTCTTCCTCGGCGCGGTGCCCGGTCTGGGACGCCAGATTGGCAAGGGCGCGCGCCGTCATGGCAACTATCGGTTGATGAGCGCCGACAGACGACTCGTAAATGGCATGGGCTTCGGCGTAGAATTCACGCGCTTTCTCATACTCGGCAACGGTTTCATAAAGCGTGCCAAGATTGTATTTCACCGCAGCCAGAGACGGATGCTGTGGTCCATACTGCTTTTCTACCTGGACCAGCTTCTGTTTGTAAGCCCGCTCAGCCTTAAAGAAATCGGCTCGGAGAAAAGCAATGTCCGCCTGGTCATTGGTGAACGCTACAGTTAACATAATTCAGTTTTCTTGGTCTCCCTATAGGTACAAAGATACGCTTCGCCACTGTCTAATTCAAGGCTTCCTTGGCAAGTAGCCGCTCGCTTTTTAACGTCCGTGACGTAGGTGCGCCGGGCGGTTTTTTGCATCGTTCCTTGGCCGTGGCGCCTGGGCAATGAGGTGGTATTGACGCCGGAGTCTATTGGCTTCGTCCGGGCCGTTAGCTTTCTCGATAATATCGCAGTAGAACTTCAAGGTGTTGCGGTAGCGGGGATCGTCGACACCCATTGTTTTTAGAGCAGCCGCAGCGAACTCCTGGGCCCAGGAAAGATAGTTGGAACCTTCGTCCGCGGTGACATTAGGACGCTCAGCCGCTTTGAATGACGCCCGAGCCATAACCAACCAAATCTGGGCGGCATCAGGCATCATGCCGACTTCCGTCTCAATGTTTTTGCGTTGCTTACCTGGTTGAGCAAGCATGGCAATGTTTTGCTTCAGGAAAGGAAAGATAAACGAGTCCTGTTGTTCTTGCAGAAGGCACGAAATCAGCCTTGCCTGAACGAGGAAGAGGCGTGGTTCGTCCAACACGGAACTGCCGAATCGTTTTGTCAGGTTTGTGTTGTCGGAGACGACGCCTGTAAACACAGAAGTGGCTTGGTCCCACTTTCTAAGCTTGTACATGTCTTCGCCTTGCTCTACTAGCGCTTGCAAGCGTTTACTCTGAGCGACGAACTCTTTGTGATTCAAAGGTCTCGGTATCGGATGTGGTGTCAAGATCCGGGCGGAGCTTCCGGGTAAAACAGCGATAGCACGTGGTTGACTCGGCGCGGCATGCGAAGCCGGTTTCAAGACGGCGGCTGGTGTGGGCTTGGCCAGGGGCTGGGTGGCTGGCATTTTCGAAATTTCTTTGGGGGGAACTAAAATGGCACGTGGTTTCGCCTTATCGGTACTCGCTTGCCTGCCTGGGGGCAAGATAGCTGGGTTCTCCCGAGCTGGTGGCACGTCGATCTGCTTCGACTTTGTCTGAGAATGCATATTCAGGTCAGATGATGGATGGGCAAAGAAACCGATGGCTGTTGCCGCCACAGCGGTCAGCGAGAGAATGCCGGCGCAAATGTAAGCGAGCGGCATTTTGGAACGAGAAAGCGCCTCCGCTCGGACCGACTTCCGTGGGGTCCGTTTGGGAGCAGTCGGCGCCTGGGCGGCGGCTGTTCCTGGAGCACCCTTTTCTTTCTGGCGTGCCGAAGCCGCAACTCCCCGCCGGCTCATGGCACTAACCATGTCTTCTCGGAGTTCGGTCATGGACTGCTGGCGATCGTCCGGATCTCTCGACAGAGCTTTGAGAATAACTCGTTCCAGGTCGGGCGACAGGTCGAGACCAGGGGCGCTTGACGAGAAAGGCGGCGGGGGCTCTACCAGGCGCTTGCAGATGGTGCTGATGGAGGTTGCACCCATGTGAGGAACGGAACCGGTAAGAGAGTAATAAGCAACGCAGGCCAGAGAGTAAACATCGGAGCGGTGGTCTGTAGGCTCGCCTTTGCACTGTTCCGGGCTCATGAACAATGGCGTGCCTAAAAGCACATTAGATTCGGTAAGATTCTGTTGTTCGGCACCAGCTGTAACTTTCGCCAATCCGAAATCGACGATCTTGAGCACGTCTTTCTCGTCTTCTGTGTCGAGCAGCATCATGTTGCTGGGTTTGATATCGCGGTGGATAATCCCGTGTTTATGGGCGTGTTGAAGGCCATCGCAGGCTTGGATGAATATCTTCAGAAAGCGATCGAGGTCGAGGCGCAGATCCTCTGTGAGGATGGTATCCAGACTGACACTACCGAGGAACTCCATAACGAGAAAAGCAGCGCCATTTTCACTGCGGCCAAAATCGTGAATGATGATGATATTGGGATGAGTCAGTTTGCTGGCCGCCCGGGCTTCCTGCTCGAAGCGAAGAAAGGTCGTCGCATTTGAAACCAGATGTGGCAGCAGCATCTTGATCGCCACAACCTTCTGCATAGGCACGTGCATCGCCTTGTAAACAATGCCGTTGGCGCCTTCGCCGAGAACCGCAAGGATCTCATAGCGCTGTTCGAAGATCTGTCCGACGGACAGAATGTCGTCTCTGCTTATGTCATTTATCGGACCAGACAAGCCCAAGCTCCGATTCTTAATTGCTAGAGGTCTCTATAACTTATGCCACTAAGTCCATAGTTACACCTATTTTGTGGAGGAAATGTTGGTCAGCGCGCGCACGGATCGACCAAGCACCTGATTCGCTCCCGAAGAGCTTCCAGTCAGCCGATGCCGCGTTCCGACCGCCGGATCCCGCTCTAATACGTGGTTTCACGCTTTACATCTGCTCACAATATGGTCCACTACCACTATTAATGCGTACTATTGCGCACAGGCAGCCAATTTCATAAGGCTGCGATTCGGAGAAACACCGACGGTATTCGCATTGATTTGCCGATAAACCCCCTCTCCATCGAGGTTTCGGACATTGGATGTACCGTATGACTTAGCCGCTATCGCCGTTCCGTTTATAGCTCTGCTTGTCACTTGCGCCTTTCGACGGTACTGCGACGATGGCATCAGCCTAACCAGTACCGAAGTCTTTGCCCACAAGACCGATGGATGCATCTGGGGCAGGTACAACCATTCAGACAAGAACGAAACGAAATAAACAAGCACCCGCTGGGATTGGGGCTTCAGCTTTGGGCTAATGCTGGGATTGAGGCTTCGTCCAGGAAACGTTCGTTTGCTTACTGAGCAAAGCGTCGATGGCTCTGTGCAGCGAGGCTGCGGCAGGAGTGTTCTTCTCCAGGCGGCCGAGGTCGTGTCCCCAAACTATAGTACCGTTGCTGTCGATCAGGAACGAAGCTGACGAATATTCCCTGGCCGACTTATGAATCCAGAATCTCTCAATGGTGTTCCAGCTGTTGTCTATGGCGACGGGAAACTTAAATCCTAAACTGCGAGCGGCGTCTGCGACTTCAGCAACTGTATCGCCACGTGTAGTCTTGGCGTGATGGATACCAATAACCACCACTCCCTTTGAAGCGTAGTCGTCGTAAATCTCGTTGAGCATTGGGGCGCTGTTCTGGCACATGTAGCAGTTCCTGTACCAAAAGCGAATGAATACCGGATGTCCTCGCAACTTGGCGATCGTCAAAGGAGGTGAGTTCGCCCACTTCAAGTCATTGGCGAACTCGGGCGCCGGCGTTCCGATTAACGCCTTGATTTCAGGTGAGGGTTCCCAGGTGGGCAGGTTCTTGTGATTCAGTTCCAGCTCGGCTGTGCGACCACAGTCGACGTATCCCACCCGCCGGGCTCCAAACTGGGCCTGCTGGCCACTGTGCCCGCTATCCGTTCCCATATCTTGCTCATGAGCCGGGGCACCGGGAGAGGCGGCGTATGCCAGAGAAACTGACAGGAAGTAAATTTTGAATCTATCTGCGATGTTCATATGTCAACTCGCTTTCACTCTCTATCATGGCACCAAATCATGTCTCTGGATCCCGAATTTAGAACGTCACCGAAATTAGCCTGATAAGATAGCTGATTTCCGGTTTCCGCCTCAAAAAATGCGCCACAGTCCGGCTCACATGGGCCCTGACCACCCGATTTTGAAGACTCAACCGAATTCGGTTGAGTCTTCAACACCACATAGCCGGAGGACTGGGAAGGCAATATTGGTAGTACTTTTGGGCTTATGGATGGGAGGAGCTCTGCTTTTGGCCGGAATCCCGGCTCGAGGAGCGGAGAGATTTCCGAGCACGGTGCTATGGGCCTGGCAGCGGAAAGAAGATTTGTCGTGGCTGGACACGAAGAGGTTCGGGGTGGCGGTCCTCGCCTGTCATGCCGTCGTAACCGGCGATACGGTTGTCGCTCACTGGCGCGACCAACCTCTTACGGTTCCATCCAAAACCCGCATGATTGGTGTCGTTCGCATAGACACAGATAGCAAGTCGCGACCGTCGCTCAGCCAGGAGCAAGTAAAGAAGTTGGCGGCCATTGTTTGCAAGGTATCAACCTTCCCAAGAGTGGAAGAAGTTCAAATCGATTTTGATGCCGTTGAATCAGAACGCCACTTCTACAGGGACATTCTTACTCTTGTGCGCGCACAACTACCGCAAACGATGCCGATTTCGATCACGGCTCTTGCTTCATGGTGTCTGTACGATAACTGGATCCAAACCCTTCCCGTAGACGAAACCGTTCCCATGATGTTTAGTCTCGGTTCCGAACGTCCAAAAATTCTTCTGTACTTTGAATCCACCAAAGATTTTCTGGTACCCAGCTGCTGTAACTCACTTGGAATTTCACTCGAAGACGCTGAAGTTAACAAGCTCATGATTCCTCTTACGAGACAGCGTAAAATTCCGGTGCGGGTTTACGTATTTACCAAAACCGCCTGGAGCGAGAATAAGGTCCACTCGTTGACGGCGCTCTTAGATAGGGTCGATGACGGGGCAACGAAAACAGAATCGAAAGGCTTATGAAAAACAAAATCAAATCGGCGATTGCCATCGTGTCCATTCTCGTAACCGCCTTAGCGCCGTGCCTGCCGGCATCTGCCTGCTCCTTTTCGACAGATGTCTACTTCACGTTTACGAACCACCCCGATTTTCCCCTGCGAAAATACGCCGCCGGAGAGCTCGGCATCATCGAGCCCACATATGCCAGATCGTATCTGCTCTGCGCTTACAGATACCTCTCAGACAAGCCGTTGACAGCCGATGAGCAGAAGGGTTTCGTCGACCTCTGGGACAAACGCATGACGACAAGCGATCCGGCCTGTCCCTCCGACACATCTTCTTGGCTTAAGCTCCGAAACTCAGTGCCCGGCACACCCAAGAAAGACGAGATTCAGACAGAGCGTCCAGTGAAAGACAGCGACAGCTACCAGAGTTTCTGTAACTGCCAGACGGATGCATTTATGTCTGCGACCAAAACTCTCACGGAGTTGATAAAAAAATACGGCGCCAGTTCGGACACGGTCAGTCAATGGTTACTGGCTCAAGATATGGTTTTTAGCAATTGCGGATTCCCTTCCTGGGAGCCATTGCCTCCAAATATTCCTCCAGAGTTGCCGGCAAACGCTGAAGAGATTTTGAAAAAGCAAAGGCAGTATCAGATCGCCGCTGCCAATTTTTATGCCACCAATTTCGATACCTCCAGAAAACAGTTCGAGGAAATCGCCGGCGATACCAGCTCGCCCTGGAACCACATCGCGGGCTACCTGGCAGTGCGCGCCATGATTAGACAAGCATCGATGCCGAAATCAATCGATAACGCCCTTCTTGCCGAGGCACAAAAGAGGATAGATCATATGAAGGCGGATCCATCATACGCAGGGTTAGTCACAGAGATGACGTTGTTGACTAACTACATCGCAGCCAGATTGGATCCAATCCACCATATTGAATCGCTGCTGCAAGAGAAAATCTCGAAGACCACAGCCGAAGAGATAACCAGCACGTTGGACAGGATGCTCCCAGACACCATAGACACTGAGGGCATAAAGTATAACTCTGTTCCTCCAGGGCTGAAAGCGATCGATTCAATCGATTGGATCGTGACCATGCAATGCGACGACCCCGACTCGAACCACGCCTTCGAACGATGGAAGCAAACCCACTCTACCGCCTGGCTGGTAGCCGCAATCGCAACCGTCAACGCAGATAACCCGAACGCAAAAGTAGTTCTCAAAGCTGCAGAAAGTAATCAATCTAGTTTTGCCAAGCTGACTATGCAGTATCACCAGGCGCGCTTGCTTGCCGGAATGGATCCTGACAAAGCCATCACCCTGATCGATAAGGTGCTGGCTCCATCTAAGGAAACCAATTCGATCTCAGCCCTCAACAGATTCAAAACTCTTCGCTTGATGCTGTCTCAGGATCTTCATGATTTCGTCAAATACGGAATCCAAAACCCTGCCAGCGACATTACATCAGGGGGAGTAGATCAAGTTCCGGACAATGTCGCCCAACTGGAAAAAGCTATTACGTCCCCCCATGAGGAACCTATTTTTACCCGCGAAGCAGGTTGGCTGCTTGATACTCAGTTTCCCATCAGCGTGCTCATAACCCTGGCAGGCGACAAATCCATTCCGACAAAGCTTCGCGCTCACATCAACTGGGAATCGTGGGTCCGGGCAGCCCTTCTCGGTGACGATGCCCACGCCGCCACCCTAGCCACCATGATGAAACCATACAACAAAGCTAAAGCGAAACTGATCGATGCATACCTTTCGGCGAAAACACCGGAAGATAAGAAATTCGCCGCCGCATTCCTCATGCTGCAGTTCTCCTCCGCCGATCCTAATATAGGATGGGGATTGATCAATCCGGACACATACGGTGACGAAGCCGGTTGGTGGTGGGGCGACAAACCAATCAATCACTTCTCGGAGGAGCCGTCCGACACGATTGGCGACATAGACGATTTCAGACCAGATTATTTGACCACGGCCCAGAAAACTGCCTTAAAAGCGGAACTCGCGAAGCTGGGCAAAACCGCAGCAGCGCCGGACTATTTTGCCAACACCGTCCTTGCCTACGCCCGGTCTCATTCCTCTGACGAACGCGTGCCCCAGGCACTAAGCCTGGTTGTGAAATCCACCAGATATGGTGCCTCAGACAAAGTGACTTCAGCATTGTCTAAGCAGGCGTTCCAGGTGTTGCACACCAAGTACAAAACTAGTCCGTGGGCGAAGAAAACTCCCTACTATTATTAGGTTGAACCACCCAACCTCAACCAGCACATGTGGAACCGACAGTTCACCGCGATCCTGATGGCTCCTTCTTGCTTCCGAGGATCCTTCTCGCTCCCGAGGATCCTTCTCGCTCCCGAGGATCCTTACCGCTTCCGGGGATCCTTCTTGCTTCCGAGGATCCTTCTCGCTTCCAAACATCCTTCTTGCTTCCGAGGACCCTTCTCGCTTCCGGGGATCCTTCTTGCTTCCGAGGACCCTTCTCGCGCCCAAACATCCTTCTTGCTCCCGTCGCTGACACGCGGATCCTCGACTCTCATTACCAGCATCCCTGAACGCTTGGGATGACCACGAAACAGGCATAAACACTCAGCTCTATATACTCAAGCACGGCCAGCCGATTATTAAAACATATGTAGTTGCAATGGGGGCGGAAAGAATTATTCTGTTGAAGTGCACCCAATGCCTTTTGCATAACACGGAGGAGTCAGCCTTAGCCGTATAACTCATTCACTTGGAGGGCTTCGTATAATGTACAACGATACGTTTGCCGGGGGGTATGAACCCCAATTCTCGTTCAGAGCCAGTGGTATCTATCTTTGTCTGCCATGCGATCGACAGTTCGATTATGCACCTGGCCAAGAAAACTGCCCCGAGTGTAAAACCGATACGCGCGCCGACCTGACTGCCCTCTACATAGAGCACGATTCCGAACAGGCGGAATGGATTGAAGCGTTCGATCTAGGCGAGGGCGATTGACTGGGGCGGTCTTTCCGTCACAAGCGTCTTCTCCCAACGGGTTGAGCACCACATGCGATACCAAGTTTGGTGACACCTTCTGCACCATGATTGTCAGGCGTCGGAGATGAAAATCTGCCGACGCCTGTGTCATTTCGTGGTAATCTCGATGGGTTACAGATTGAGTTGATAAGGTGACAACCGTGAGAATTGGCAATGGTTTCGACATCCACAGACTGGTAGTCGGATTGCCGTTGATTTTGGGCGGCGTCCGCATCGAATATGAATGCGGGCTCGAAGGTCACTCGGACGGTGATGCCCTCACCCACGCAATTACCAACGCCCTGCTCGGCGCCGCTGCCCTCGGTGACATCGGCACACACTTCCCCCCCGGCGATCCCTGGTTCAAAGGCGTCAACAGTCAGGTGCTGCTCAAGCAAGTCAAAGACATGCTGAAAGAGAAGGGTTATCGCATCATCAACGTCGACTCGATGGTCATATGCGAGAAGCCGAGGCTATCAAAGCACTATGTGGAAATGCGCCAGGTCCTGAGCAACTCTATGGAAATCGATCTTGATTGCGTCAGTATCAAAGCCACCACCGCCGAAGGCATGGGCGTCATCGGCAACAGCTTGGCAATTGCCTCTCAAGCAGTCGCTCTCATCGAAAAGGTTTCATAAGGCGGAAATTATGCTCGGTTTGATGGCGGACTATCCACTTCTAATTTCGGACATTATCAAACACGCAGACAAACATCACCACGACACCGAAGTTGTATCGAGAGTGGCGGATGGCAGTATTCACCGTTACACGTATAGAGATGCGCACAAGCGCTGTCGCCAGCTCGCCAACGCCCTTGATAGATTAGGAACCCGAGAAGGCGATCGAATCGGCACTCTCGCCTGGAACAGTTATCGGCACTTCGAAATCTATTTCGCGGTTGCCGGCAGCGGGCGGGTTACACATACAATCAATCCCCGGCTCTTTCCTGAACAGATCAAATGGATAATTGATCACGCTGAAGATGAAGTCATTTTTGTTGAACCGATATTTTTAGAAGTCGTCCAGAAAATTCTTCCGTCACTAAAGAAAACTCCTAAAATCGTCATGTTGACTGATCGTGAACACATGCCGCCTGCAGACACGATTCCAAACATGTTGTGTTACGAAGATCTCCTCGAGAACGAAACTCATGAATATGAGTGGCCGAAATTAGATGAGAATGTCGCCTCTGGTCTCTGCTATACATCAGGCACCACCGGTGACCCCAAAGGTGTGCTATACAGTCATCGCTCCACCGTCCTGCACTCGCTCATAATTACGCTGCCTGACTCGATGTGCCTGTCTGCTCGCGATACGGTGATGCCGGTCGTGCCGATGTTTCACGTCAACGCTTGGGGTGTGCCATATTGCGCCCCTTTGATCGGGGCAAAATTGGTCTTACCAGGAGCGGCACTCGACGGCAAATCTTTGTACGAACTGTTCGAGCAAGAGAAAGTGACGATCTCGATGGGAGTGCCAACAGTATGGCTCGGACTATTACAGTTCCTCAAAGACAATAATCTCAAATTCTCCACTTTCCAGCGCACCGTAGTTGGTGGCTCAGCTTGTCCGGAATCGATGATCCGCGCCTTCGAAGAGAACTATGGTGTCAGGGTGCATCACGCCTGGGGTATGACCGAACTCTCGCCCATGGGCTCATTGTGCAAACTGAAGGGCACGCAACTCGAAGAACCGAAAGAGAAACAACAGGAGTCGCTCCGGAAACAGGGACGCGTGGTTCCGTTCATGGACTGGAAGATCGTGGATGGCGACGGAAAAGAATTAGATTGGGACGGCAAATCATCAGGCGAACTGATGGTGAATGCGCCGTGGTCAATAAGAGAATACTTCAAGAGTGGAACCAGTGCCCTGGTGGACGGCTGGTTTCCCACAGGCGATGTTGCCACCATTGATCCAAATGGATTCATGCAGATAACTGATCGCCGAAAAGATGTCATCAAATCCGGTGGCGAGTGGATAAGTTCCATCGAATTGGAGAACCTCGCTATCGCTCATCCCGCCGTAAAAGAAGCAGCAGTCATTGCACGCAGCCATCCCAAATGGGATGAGCGCCCTTTGTTGATCGTCGTGAAAGAAGAAGGAAGCGAACTTACAGCAGAAGAACTTTTGAAATTTTACGAAGGCAAGATCGCGAAATGGTGGATTCCCGACGACGTGGTTTTCGTGGACCAGATGCCCCACACAGCCACCGGCAAGTTGCAGAAAATGAAACTGCGCGAGCAGTACGGCGAGTTCGTACCTAAAACTTAGCCTAGCCTTGCAGCTGTTCTTCTTCTTGGGGCTGTTTGGCAACGGTGCGAGATATTGGCAGGCGCACGGCGAACGTGGTCGAGTTCGGCTGACTGCGCACAGTGATCATGCCACCATGTGAATCGACGATCCTCTTGCACAGATGCAACGCGAGTCCGAATCCGTGCGTGTCGCGTTTTCCAAGACGGGCACGTTTGAAGCGCTGAAACAGTTTTGCCTGATCGACATCTTGCAGCTGAGGGCCGCTATCGGTGATTTCGATGTCCACAAACTCGGCAAAGGCGAGGCGAACTTTCATCGATCCATTCGGGGGAGAGAATGTCACCGCTCCTTCAAGAAGGTGTTTGATCAAAAGCAACATGGAGGCGCGGTTAGCAATAATCGGCGGTGCCGATGCGGGAATCAAAGATTCCAGTTGGATATTTTTGCTATCGATTACCGGCTTGAGAATGCTCATCTGCTCGTGCATGATCCCGACGACATCCACGCTCGTCATCGAGCCCGGTTCCTTGTCATAGCTGTACGTGTCGATCAACTTGTCGATGAGGGAAAGCAGGGCGTGATGCTGATCCTTAAGCTGATTGACGAGAGTCTTCTGCTGGCTGTTGAGAGAGTCGACATCTTTGCCTGAGAGAGCGTCGAGGATGCGATCCCAATCAGTGAGAGGAATTTTCAGGTCACCGATAATGGTGGCAATGAGATCTTCTCGTTGTTCGTAGAGAGAAACCTTTTCCGCTTCCAGTTTTTGACGCTGAATGCGTTCCATGGCGTAAAGAATAGTTTTTTGCAAAGTCTTGGCGTTGACATCGTTCTTGAACACATAGTCTTGAGCCCCGTGCTTTAGAGCCACAAGGGCAAGACTCTCGTCATCCATCGACGTGACGATGATGATCGGCAGGTCAGGTGCCGCTTTGTGCAACGCCGTGAACGTACCGAGTCCGTTGCTGTCCGGCAAGTTCAGATCGAGCAGAATCAGGTCGAATCCGGTTCCCCTGATTTGGGCCAGGGCATCAGAGAGAGTGCCGGCAATGGCGATTCGATCGATGTCCACGCGAATGCGTTTGAGCAGATGCCTCAGCATGACGCTGAACGAGGTCGAATCCTCAATAATTAGTATGTTTTGGCCGCCCACTTTTTACCGAGCAAGTTCCGCAAGAATGGAGAAAGGGCATTGTCAAGAATTATCGCCGACTGCGATCGCTCCCACACCCCGCAAGGTAATTCTACAGCGCCTGAACGATAAGGACACCAACCCGACCCTCAAAAGAGGAGCCGTCGTCCGATAACACCGCCGGCATTGGGTTTTGACGGTCGTAAAGACAAGCGCAAGAGAAACCATATGGCTGGAGCGCCTGATCCCTGGCGGTTTCTGACCACCGGCAGCCCCAACTTGGTGATTGATGGCGGGATATATATTAACCACGAAAACCAGATTGTCCGCCTGGAACTGATCCAACAGCTCTAACACGGGTAGAATCATATTATTCGTGTCTGGATCACGAAACAACTTTTGCTGTTGCCAATACAGGAGCAAGCAATGAGCGAGAAGTGGCGAGGTGACGTACTCCGGTTAACCGACCGAATGGACGAACTGGAGGAGCAGATTGCCCAACTAAAAGAGACTTTGCAGCAAATCGGCCGCGCCATTGAAGATCAGCGCGATCGGTTCCGCAAAGTCGCCCGCGAACTGGGGACATTGATACGAGGCGCCGGACAAGCGACCGACCCACAATCACAAGCGCCGTCAGTGACCACGTTCCTCCACAACCAAGATATCGGCGTCGTCCTCGTAGATGAAGCCGGCAAGTATAGACTGCTCAATCCGGTAGCCGAACTCACCCTTGGCCTCGTAGACAGCCAGAATCCGGTCTCAGGCGGTTTCAGCATTTACCGCACCGACAAGGAGACGAAGGTCGGCGACAACGAACTTCCCTGGCAGCAGTGTTTGACGCAACCGGCAACGCCGGAAGCCCTCCTCTTTGTAAAGCGTCTTGATGTCAACGACGGCATCTGGATCAGATCCATAGCGCTGCCCATTCACGACGCCGACGGAGGTCTCCAAGGAGCAGTTGGTCTTTTCACCGACACCACCGAGCAGGTGATCGTGGAAGAACGCATACGCGACCTTCTTACTACCCTCGAACAGCAGTTGGCAGCGATCAAAACGGCTCAGGCTCTGTTGCTTGAACTAACGGATAAATTGCCCTTGGCAGAGGGACAAATCGCTAAAGGGGCGGCAGCGGCGGCGACGCAGGCGCCGGCGCCATCGATTCCGGCCGCGCCCCATGCAGGTACGCCGGCAGCAGCGGAGAATCGAGCCCCGGTTGCGCCGGACGCGAAACCGGCAGCGGCGGCGCCATTGGCCGACACCTCTGACACACCGGGAACCACTCCTTTACCAGCATCTGCACCGGGTTCCGCCCCAGCTATCACTTCCGAACTGGAAACTTCACCAACTTCCGCCGCGGCTGTCTCTTCCGAATCGGGAACTGCTCCCGCACCGGCACCTACACCAGTTCAAGCGGCGCCGACAACCACTCCGCCACCGCCGCCCGTGGCGCCGACACCAGCGTCTGCGATGCCAGGAGTGGAGGTGGATCAAGAGGATATACCTGATGACCTGAAGCGAGTGGCGACGCATAAAGTCCTTCTCGTCGACGACATGGTCGTTAACCAAAAACTACTCAGCCTGCAGATGATGCGGCTCGGCTTGAAATCAGAAATGGCGAAAAACGGACGTGAAGCGGTAGCGCTCGCCACCAATCGCGATTACGATCTCGTTTTCATGGACATCGACATGCCGGTCATGGACGGAATTGCAGCTACCAAAGCCATCCGCGCCCACGAGCAGGAATCGAAAAAGCACATTCCCATCGTAGCAATGACGTCTTACAAACGCGACATCGACAGGCAAAGGTGTTTCGATGCGGGTATGGACGACTATCTCGTCAAAGGGGCGACGCGAAAGGAACTCCTCGACGTAGTGAACAAATTCGTGAAACAGATGGCGCACACCAACGTTCTGGTGGGCTTGCTGGAGCACCAATTGCAAGAGCCCGGAGTGGAATCGGAGCAGAACGTCGACCATCTTGCCAATATGTACGGACAGGAAGAGGTCAAAGAAGTTTCTCGGCTGTTCTGTTCCAGCACGGCGACCTTGATCGACTGCATTCAATTTGCTATCGATCAAAAAGACGTGGAAGCGGTGTTGCACCTCACCCACTGTGTGGAGGGACCAGCATCGGCCCTGGGATTGTCTCAGCTGACGACCAACCTCAACGACATAATTTCAGCGGCGGAACAGAGTGACTGGACGCAAGTTTGCTTCCACTATATGAAACTGCGATCAACCTACACGCAGGTGATTGCGCGCCTGAAAGAGTTGTTTGGGCAAGAACATTTTTCGACGGTCTAACCGGCGTCCCGCCTGCTTGGGTGCCAGCCGGAAGGCTGGACAACTTGCTTACGGGTCGGCAGGGCGCCGGCAAGAAACAGTTGACTAATCTGGAAGCGTTGGCGGCCACTAATTTGTGACCTCGTTGTCTGTCAGCACCGCGTCATACGGTGCGAGTGCGTGTTGATTTACCCGTTGTACCTCGCGGACGAACTCTTCCTCTCCACGTCTCACTGTGAGAAGAACCGATGTTCCTGGTTTGCCGTGAATGCGGCCGACGACATCAGTGCGACCGTCAACACAGACGATCTTGTCGCCCTTGGAGATGCCGCAACGATCTGCCGGTGATCCGGGGCGAACGCGGGCAACCCGTCCACTGGGAGCAACGCGCACGCCAATCAATCCGTCTCCTGGCATAAAGTCGACTTGTCCTTTCAGGACGGTACCACTAGCGTAACAAGGAAGCGAAAACATCCAAACTAGAAGGAGGGCGAAAAAGCGGTTCAATGGTGCCACCTCATGTGGTGCATATGACGGTCCTAAGCAGTAGCCGTCATGGCGATAAAGACTTGATGTCAAACCCTTTGGTTCCATTCTGGGGAAGAAATTTTCCCAGCCCTCTGCCTACTAAATGCAGCAACAGTTCTGAAACTTCACCAGTCCAAGTCAGTCGTTAGTGCAGTCGTTCTTGCTATCATCAGCGAAACGAATTCGAGGCGCTCGGGCGAAGGAAAGAAACAGATGGAGATGGTTGAACAGCAGCTGGCGGCGCAGGGAATCACCGATACGCGCGTTCTCGATGCGATGGCAACGGTGCCGAGACACTTGTTCGTGCCGGAAAACGTGCGCAGTCTCGCTTACGATGACACGGCTCTACCGATCGAGCATGGACAGACGATATCCCAACCATACATCGTGGCGTTCATGACTGAGGCGCTGGCTCTCAAGTCTTCCGACAAGGTTCTCGAAATTGGCACCGGTTCTGGGTATCAGGCAGCGGTTCTCTCTAAACTGGTAAAAGCTGTGTACTCAGTCGAGATTCTCGAGCCCCTGGCCAAGTCGGCAGCAAGACTTCTTGCCGAAACCGGCTCCAGCAATGTTCATGTGCGGGTCGGCAACGGTTATAAAGGCTGGCCTGAACAAGCACCGTTCGACGCTGTGATAGTTACAGCGGCGCCGGAACAGGTGCCGCAGGCTCTCATCGAACAGCTCGCCGAAGGCGGCAGGCTGGTCGTACCCGTGGGCAAACCGGCCGTCGCCGGTTCTTCCAATCAGCAACTTCTACTTCTCAGAAAGCACGCGGGAAGGATCGAACGTGAATCCCTGCTGCCTGTGGCTTTCGTGCCGATGACCGGCGACCCCAGATAGCTGCAAGCGTATCAACAGCGGCGTTCGCGAAACCAGGGTCCGAAGACCCCAGAGCAGCTAGCCTTCCAGCACCCCGACCACCCTCTGGGGAAAGTCTACCGAATTCGGTTCAGTCCTCGAATCTAAAACTCAACCGAATTCGGTTGAGTTTTAGAACCAAAGGGTTCGGCCATCTCCAGGACGGGTGCAAGCGAAGGAGAGTCCGGCAAGCTCACCGGTTTGCCGGCGTAACGTTCATCAATTTATATTTGTTTTAGCCAGCGGCGCTGGGCGAGCTCAACCTCGAGAGGATGCCTGAAAACGTCACCCTGCTTGACATAGAAACAATGCTCCCACCACTTGTTGACAAGCCCGTCCCACCTTACAATAAACAGAGGGTTGGCAGGATAGCTGCGGCTTGGTAATAGGCTAAAATTCCATTCGCGGGCACCGCTCCAATGTCCCATATCCGACGTGGGCTGCAGAAAGATGTGCGCTCGAAACTCCCCAAATAAACCCCTAGCAAAGAGGATGCGTCGCTCGATGAGTTCATTGTTAGCCGTTGGATCAGTAGCGCTCGATTCCATTAAAACGCCGTTCGGTGTGCGGGAACGATGCCTTGGTGGTTCCGCCACACACTTTTCTGTGGCCGCCTCTTTCTTTACTGACGTAGCCGTGGTCGCTGTTATCGGCGACGACTTCACAGCCGAAGACGAAGCCGTTTTCCACGAGCGCGAAGTCAATACTCGTGATTTGCAGCGTATTGCCGGCGGCAAGACATTCCACTGGGCCGGCGAATATGGATTCGACCTCAATTCCGCTCAGACGCTTGATACCCAGTTAAACGTGTTCGGAAATTTCCAACCCAAGCTGTCACCCGAAGCCCGTAAATCACCGTACCTGTTCTTGGGCAACATCCAACCCACGCTTCAACGCGAAGTGCGTGAGCAAGTCGATGCACGCTTTGTGGCAATGGATACGATGAACCTTTGGATCGACACAACCAAGGACGAACTAATAAAAACAATCGGCGTGGTCGATGCTGTGATCATCAACGACGCCGAAACGAGACAGCTGGCAGGCGAGCCTAACTTGATCAAAGCCGCGAAGAGCATTCTCGAACTCGGACCGAAGATGTTGCTGGTGAAACGTGGTGAGTACGGCGCTGCCTTGTTTACTCGTGATTCATATTTCGCCATTCCGGCGTTCCCACTCGAAAACGTCTTCGATCCGACCGGAGCAGGCGACAGTTTCGCCGGCGGCTTCCTCGGTTACATCGCCCAGACCGGCAAGATAGACGACATGTCTGTCCGGTGCGGCATCATCTATGGATCCATCATGGCTTCATTCAACGTAGAAGAGTTCAGTTGTGATCGCGTGCGGCGGCTCAAACCAAAAGAGATTCGCACTCGATTAGAACAGTTCCGGGAGTACACCTACTTCGAAATGCAAGAGAGCGCCTCTTTGAAAACAGTCTCGGTGAAGACGCCCGCTCGCTAGAACTTATCTGGTATCAACCGTCGACAGCACAGCATTGCAACCGGTAAAAGCGTATAAGAAGCCCACAAGGCCACCGGCAGCGCCGAAACCGTATAGAGCGGACGACGTTTAAGCCAGCTGTCTTTGTCCACTGGTCACGCCACGTGCCTACAGTTATGTCACTGAAGGCGGTGCTTCAGGTTGCTCATTTTGGAGTGCGTACCTTCCTGTCGCTGAAGAAGATTCTGCAGAAAAGGCTGCAATGCCGGTTCTGCCTCTTTACTCAGTTTGCGGTAGTCAGCCAGTTCTTTGTCTTCTTGTTCCTCGAGCATGCCGATAGCTGCCTTTTCGCCGAACAGTTTGGCGCTACCCTCCAGCATATTTGCCAGTGCGCCCCACATGCCGGATCCCTTCGCGGGCTCTCTTCCCAGACTTGAGACTTTGTCGTGCAACAGCAAGGCGCGGTCGGCGTGGCACCCCTGCACCTCTCTCAACTCACTGCATAACGACTGATCTTTTATCTTGTCGATAGCCTGGCTATAAGTTTCGACGGCTGCGATTTCGCCCTTCAGCAGGTCGTTCAATCTATCAGCGCTCTTACTCAATGATTGCATCATATATACCCCTTCCAATTTAGACCAGAAAAACTGGGACGGCAGTCGTGCTGGTTCGTTCCTAAGGCTGTGCTGGCCCTTGAAGGTGGGGACAGCTGCTGTTCCTCTATGTATGGTGCCCTCAGAACTAAACGAGATGGTTCTTGTGGATCGAACCAATGTGCTTTCTCTTGCACTATAGATTGCGTATACGCAGGACCCGTGAAGACGGCTCGACGGCTTTGTCGGTTCAAAAGAAATTCTTTTGGCTTAGCAGGAACTATAAATTTCAATTTTTGTCTGTGTACACATGCCTTTTAGGGGAGGGACCGATGATGGGTGCAATTGAGAAATTCTTCAAAGGATTGACCGAAGACAAATCAGATGATGGCAATGCCATCGACATGTTGAAGGCGGACCATCGTAGAGTGAAAGAACTCGTCCACGACTTCGAACGCGCTCAAAGCGGCGCTGAAAAACAAAAACTGTTGAACACGATAATAAAAGAACTGACAGTACACACGGTTTTGGAAGAAGAGTTCGTATATCCGATTCTCGACAAGCTCGATCATGATGGTTCGGAAGAAGCCGTTGAAGAGCATCACGTCGTTAAGCTCGTTCTCGAAGAGTTGAGCAATATGTCGGCGGAAGCTGAAACTGTTGCGACCAAGGTGAAAGTACTCTGGGAGATGGTGCAACATCATATAAAAGAAGAGGAAACCGATCTTCTTCCCAAAGTAAAGTGGAGCGGAGAAGACATGCAAGAGCTTGGGAAACGAATGGCCGAACGAAAGCAACAGCTTACTCGTCCCCTGCCAGTACGCTCGAAAGTGGCGCGAAGCGCACCGAAAGCAAAGGCTAAATCGGCGCCTCGCCGCAAGACGCCCACCACGCGTCGGAAAGCCAGCTAATTCGCAGGCTGGCAATGTAGGCGCCTGGCTCACCCTGCTTGGCATGTTGAACCGGAGAGTCGCTAATATGGAGCCAGTGCCAGCCCATCTAAACCAGCCCCATGCCCTTTTCGAAAGTCAACCGAATTCGGTTGACTTTCGAATTCCGAGGTTCAACCGAATTTTTCCATAGCTAATCGTGCTCCTGCCATCTTGGCTGCAGCCGAGATTTTTACGCCGCCTTTATGGAGGGCGGCGGTTTAATTACAATATTATGATGACAAAAGAGAAATTCGACTTTGAACATGTTGCCTTCTTCGGTCGCAGTATCGAAGAGTACGTGGAAATGTTCGATTTGGAACTCGATGATCTGAAAGGCAAGCGCCTGCTCGACTGTAGCGCCGGTCCTGCCGCATTTGCTTGCCAGGCAGCAAATTTAGGTATCGAAGTGGTGGCGGTTGATCCGATGTACGGTGCCACGGCTGAAGAGTTGAGACGAGTTGTCGACCATGACACTGAAGTTGTGAAGCTGAAATCGAATGACAATCGCAACCTCCTCTACGATGAGGTTGTGGCTCCGGATGAGCGTCGCAAAGCAATGGAGATCTTTCTGACAGACTTCAACACGGGAAAGGCATCTCACCGATACGTTGAAGGATGCCTGCCAAACCTGCCATTTCCGGATGCCACATTTGATATGGCTCTATCGTCGAATTTTCTGTTCCTTTATAGTGATATCGCGAGCAGTGGCATGCTGACGACATCGAAATTCGACTACGAGTTTCATCTGAAATCGATTATGGAGCTTTTGCGAATCGCTCGCAAGGAGCTGCGTATATATCCATTGCGTGCTCCGGGTGCGCCTGAACATGCATATCTGCCCAAAATTATGGGTGCGCTCAAAGAACAGGGCTATCTGGTCGTCCTACAACCAGTAACACAGCGAGACATCAAAGGAGCAGAAGAGATGCTTCGTATCATTAGAATGTAGCTGCGCCTTCGCCCTGCAGAAGTGATCCCAGAGAGTTTGAAGTTTGTAGCGCCCACAATGCGCGCCACACAGCCGGTGTTGAAAGCTAATTCGCAACGGTATGCCTCTGCCGTACATTAAAGACATTAATCGTATTATCATGGTGCAATGCGATCAATAAACTCTATTGTCATATATACGTTTGCAGCATTGTTGTGCTCCTCACCTGCGGTCAGAGCAGCTGATGCTCAGCCGCCGCAAAAGTGGGATCTCTTAGAAAAGAATGGAGAACAGGCATTCTTCAATGCTGAGTATGGTGACGCTGAGCGCTTGTTAAAACAAGCTGTCATCAAAGGCGCCGCCTTCGGCGAAAATGATTTGCGATTTGCCAAAAGTCTCGGTCAGTTGGGAAAACTTTATACGGTGCGGGGGCGATTCTCCGACGCAGAACCTCTGCTTGAAGAAGAGTTTCACATCAAACAAACTGTTGCTGGTCCCAACAACATTCAGATTCTTCCCGACATGGGCACGCTGATTCATTTCTATCTTTCTCACGGAACAGCTGCAAAGGCAGAGCCGATGACGGAAGATCTCCTCAACCTTGTGGAAGGAAAGCTCAAAGAAGAACGAGCTCAGCGTCAAGGAGCCGTGACTTTAAAGCCCGGTCAACCGCTTACCGCCTGGGCGGGAACCGCTGCCCTGGCAGTGCGTAACCCACTGCTCGACTGGGCGATTACTTGCGACAATCTTGGTGATTCTTATCGTGCCCGCGGCAAGTTCGATCTGGCGGGGCGTCTCTATCGAGACAGTCTCGACATCAAAACAACTATTTTCGGACCCGAGCACCTGTCGCTGGCAAACAGTTACGACAACCTCGGCACTCTGGCGTTAGAGAAAAACCAAGATGCTGAAGCCGAAGACTACTACACGGACGCGCTTGAAATGACGGCGAAGATTCTGTCGCCAAATAATCCGCAGGTATTCTCGCGCCTCGACAAACTGGCAAAATGCCTGATCAAAGAGAAGAAGTATGCGCGAGCAGAACAGTTATATCTGGAAGGGCAAGATTTCTGGAAAGATAAACCGTCGCACAACGGCAGCGAAGCGCGAGCGAAATATGCTCTGGGCAGTTTATACGTAGAAGAGAAGAAGTTTAGCGATGCAGCCCCGGTTTTGCAACAAGCGTTGCGACTGGCAGAAGACTATTATGGTGCTGACTCGATCTCAATCGTTCCCTTTTTGCAGCGCTACGCCGACGCCCTGTTCTTCATGGGCAAGAACGATCAGACAAATCAGTTGAGACAACGCGCCAACACCATAGCTGGTGCCGGCACCACACAGTAGCTCCATTGCCTGTCAATGATGATGACGTGTCATTGACGCATCATCATTAACGCATCGCCTCCACTCGCCTGTGCAGCATGCACTTCCCATCGTGCCGAAAGGCCCGTGAGAAAATGGAATTGCTCCGATTCACGCATTCCGACTCCGTCACCTACACCGGAACATTGAGACTCCTTTTGAGTGACTGATGAAGGGCGATAAATTTGATTAATTTTGACCATCAACCTGCCGTTTAATCAGGGGTTCGGGTCATCTGGCGGGTATCTTAACTAAGCAGACCTCAATTTCTCATCTTCGGGTGGGGCGCTTCTCGTTATAGACAGAAGGCGAAAACTGACAGCCTCGGCAGTTAGTCTTCGCATAAAAGAGCTTGGGAATCGGTAACAGCGCATCGGAATCCCTCAGGAAACATTTGCTGGTGACGTCTTCGGAGCATGAACATGACAAACCAAACAATGCTATGTCTTGATTGCGGATTCAAGAGCGAGCACGGGCCCGGTCTCTGTCCAAAAGATGGCGGGCATCTGATGTCACCCATCGTGTCGCATTACGAGCTTCTGAGCAAGATTGGCAGCGATCTGGAAACAATCGTGTTTTCGGCACGGCATCTCGAACACGATTCAGCCAAGCTCAAGATCACATTGCGCCGACGCACTACTGCCGAAGCAGCGGAAGAGTTTATTCAGTACGCCAGACAAACGGCTAAATCAATGTCGCCAGAAGGCGGCACCCTTGACGTAGGATTGACCGAAGATGGAACTTTTATGTTCTTCGTCTTCGATCCGGAAAACAGAGACGAACTTCAGAACCCAACCATCGAACATCAAATTTTGATGATGGATGCAGTAACCGAGCTAGTCGGACACGACCACGATTAGTTCGACTTCTTCCGGCAAACGATCAAGCCCAAACGATCGAGCCCTCACTCGCAAGTTGGGTCCTAATTTGCGGCCTGATTGCTTAAAAGACGATCCAGTTCATCGAGGGTGGTTATGCGCTGATGCACTAGTTGCTCGGGAAGGGCGTGCAGCTTTCTCAGCCGATGATAGGTGATTTCATCGTCGATGAACCAGCCCGTAGTAAACCCGAAGTCAAAGGCGCTTGCCGCTGTTGTCGTCACGAAGCCGCCGAACAAGTTGGCGTTGGTTGCCTTTTCGTTGTGACTGAGATTGTAGTGGGCGTTGAGGCCAATGATGTCGGCGCCAAGAAAAGAGGCTGCAATCGGAGGTCCGGACATATTCGACTGACGCGCCACGCGAGCCAGCTGGCGCAAGAGAACTTCTCGACCAGCGACATATTCATCAATTCGCCTGGCCCACAACTCGTATGCGCCGATGCGAAGAAATAGTTTGGCGATTCTTCGATCAGCTACTTGCTGGTCGATCCCACCGGACAAATATGACTCGTGCAGCAGTTTTGCATCTAGATGTAGTTTCGGTATCGCATCTTTGATCTCCTGGCCCGTGTCAACGAACCGTTCATTCAATTCTTGGGACAACCGAGAAAGATAATGAGCATTCAACTTATTGTAGGCCCACGCATACAGCGGCGCGGATGGGAGGTAGAGTCCGTCAGCCACAAGACCAACTATGAGCGATGCCGGAACGTAGTTGGAGTTGGCAAAGCTCTTGAACCCGATCAGGTAGCTCGCCATATAACATGCGCTGCCAACCACATCCAGGGCGTAATACATGTTATTGCTGCGCTGGTTCGCCTTCACGTCGGCGTAGAGGTCGGAGAATTCGAACAAGGTTCGGTCACGGAAATTTTTGAGAAGTTTCGACTCGTCTTCGTACACGACAGATCTGGCACCGCGTGTTTTAGCGACGAGCTGATCGCGTTGACGCAAAAGCGCGTCGATCTCTTTGAGGCGTGCCCTGGCGCCACGCCTTGCCGTTGCGGGATCTTGTCCCTTGCTTCTATTCTTCAACGCCAGTATCCCGTTGGAACCAAGCTCGACAGCCGAACTTCCTCCTTCGAGAATGGCTCCAAGAAGTCCACAAACGTTCGCATCATGCAAAACCTGACTGGAAACATCTTTGGGACTGTGAATGCCGATGGCAGCTTCATCCAAACCTTCTATCTGAGAGGCGAGAAAGAGAGCTGCAGCTGCGTCTTGAGCAAGGAAATAACGCAGATGTCTGCTCCTGGGCTCATGCGTTGCCACCAGTTTATAGTGCATGGACCACCGTTCCAGATCGATGATCTTCAATAGAGCAACCATCGCATTTTGGTCGATCTGAGAGTCAATCGCCTCATCGTCTGGTGTAGTCGGACTCGCCTCTTCAACAATGCGAACACCGACAGGAGAGCCTGGTTGAATACTCTCGTTGCTCTTCTCAACTGGTGCCGATTCGCTTGTGTTATCGGCTAATTGTGGGTCCGGTGCTGTTTGGGCTCGCAGTGGGCACGAAGTGGCTAGCAGACTAAGAACTGCAAGGGCTGGTAGAAAAACAGTTCTAAATTTGGCGAGCACGAGCGGTTCCCAAGAGTAACTTTGGTTTTTATCGACGACCCGGTTTTTCAAGCACGTTATTCATTAACATAGAACGCCTTGGTGACAGGATTGCGGGCAAGATGCTCCCACGGAGATGCAATGACTATCTGAGCCGGAATCGGCCCGCTCAATCCGATAATCTTGGGATCGAACTGCATCATCACGGCTGGTTGTATTTCCAAGCTGGCCCGCAGCTCGAGTCTATAGGTATAAGGGCCCAGCGGGCTATCAGGCCACCAATCCTTCGAAATCGTCCTCGGTTTTGTGACGTCTAGAACCCGCTTTAGATCTTTGTCTGATTCGATGAGGAGGTGCGCCTCGATGGTCTTCGGTTCCACACCCCCAATTTTTCGAATACGGTCCATTAGCCCCGAATCAGCGTACACTGCCGCAAACGCATGCGAAAGCTTATCGGCGTGAGAGAGTTCTCGAACCTCTTGCTCAATCACTTCACGGGTCATGAAATATCTTATGGGGATGATCGCCAGATCCAAAACCGGAATGAAAAAGATCAACACGAGCATAATCAGTGCGGCTGCGAATTCAGGCATCTGGGCACCGCGCTTGTTACGCCCTCTGGTTCTGCAACTCCGCAGAAGTTGATTGGTCGATATCTGTCTCAATTTCATGCGCTGTCGGCTCACTTTATGTCAAACCAAAAATAGTTGTCGGTTTTCCTGCTCACAGACTCCATGTGGAAGAGAATTCCTCTTTGAGCCGATGAAAGCTGATGGGTTTCATGGAAGTTAAGAGCAGCTAGGTCCGGAGTTATCTGGTGGTACAAATGGTCCGGACAAACCACAGTTATATTCGCTTCCTGAAGATGAACGTCCATCAGAATTCGCACCAACGCCATTGCCAGCGGTCCGGTTTCTTTTGCGGCATCAGGCGTATCTTCGATCACCGCAATTCCATGCTGCCCACGCTGAAGCTCGAGATGCTCAAACCGAAGCACGCCGAGGCTATGACGATCGTGAAACCAGAGATCTTCATACCTTTTCACGGGCAAGAAGTCCTGAGGTCTATGTCGATCGCGAATCTTGTAGGTTATGTCTACACTAGTGACTGGATCGAGAGTGGAAGTCTTGTACTGCAGGTAATGCGGCAACAAGTGGGCCTTCAACTTAATCACAAAATCGCTGTTCGTTTCCCAATTGGTTTCGTCGTCCGGCAGAGCCATAGCAGGTAGTGCACTAGCAGCGGATGCGAGCAAGACGGTTGCCAATAATAGCTTGAGTTTGCGAATCAAGATTGATCTTTTATGGTCGACTCGCTTCATATGGTACTACCTTACTTCCTTTTTGGTGCGGTTTTTGATTGAGCTGAAACCGCCTTCTACCCCTGGTACCGGGCAGGAATGCCTCACAATTGACCATTGGACAATTGACATGTCATCATATTTGAAAGTCAACCGAATTCGGTTGACTTTTTCAATGCAAGAGAACATTGTTGTTAATATACCTGTCAAGATTTCGAAACAGCGACTCTAGACCGACGAAAGGGAACACCATGAGACCCGTCACGCAAAGAAACGGAAAGGTTCGGGAGTCGAAGGGGTCGGTCCTTGTTCTGACTTTGATGGTCGGCGGGCTGCTCGTGTTTTTCTGTATTGTCGCGTTCTGCTTCTTTTTATTGCTCTCCGAAAACAAAAAAGGAAAAGCAAGGGTGGAAGAGATGGCCGTGAACCTGGCCAAGACTCTAAACGACGGTGACAGGGTCGGGCAAGTTAACAACGTTATTGCACGCAGCCGCGAGCTGGTCTTTTTGTCACGACATTGCGAAACGCAAGCATCGATCAGAAAGCTGGAAAACTGGGAACCGCTCTCGCACTACCTCGTGAACGAGGCAAGATCAGGGGCGGAATTGGTTGAGGCAGAACGCAAACATCAGATCGACGTGTCACGCAAAGCAGTTAGATACTTCGCCGACTACACCAATTTGCGCACTAGTGAAAAACCAGTGTTCAAGCTGCCGTTCTGGCATACGTGGGATGCAGAGATTGATACCATCACGTTCGGATGTACGGACGACACTCAATCCAATGTTGAGAATTCAGCTATTTATCCTGAACTTCGGGAGTACGACGAACACTGCAAGTACTTCCAAAAGGGCAGCAACCTCTACATGGGCAACATAAACGCTAAACTGCCATCACCCGATAACGATCTTGATTTCAAACTGACTGCGCTGCCGGCTCCCGTCGAAAATACTGTCGCCCCGGCCCGCATAATCACAGCCCGGGCATTTAAACCAAGCGGAGTCGTCTATCAGCACTTAAAACCAACCGAAGCCAAATTCGATCAAATCCCAACCGCGATCGAAGCCGACGACCTTGTCTGGATCACCGCATTAAGCGAACACGAGCAGCAAATGAAAATCACAGCAAGAGCTGCAACGACCGGCGGAATGCCCGCACCGAAGTCTGAGATACCTCAATAGTGCCTCGCGAATCGCTGCTCGGCTGTCGGATCTACTAGAATAGACCTTTTCTACGATGGAGCCCCCGGCAGTATTCATGAAAATCAGAATTGATATCTTGGTTTGCGCCCTTGCCCTTGCATGTTCTGCCGCGCCCTGCCAACAGAGCAACTTCTCCGAAGACAAGAACGGTGAGAACGCACTCGATATGGAAGAGTATTCACGGGCTGAGACATTGTTCAAAGCCAATCTTTCCAAGAAAGCCGGAGGCGCAGAGGACGGGTATTACCATGCAGGTTTGGGTGAGTCATTGCTCTGGCAAGGACGTGTATCGGAAGCGGCGAAAGAGTTCAAGCAGGCATATAAAATCGTAGAAAAAACGGAACCCGCAGCGAGCGATTTAAGGGCCCGCGTCCTGGATGATCTCGGATGGTTGAGCGAAGCCCAGAACGATCCAGCCGGAGCCATGGCGAACGCCAAACTTGCTCTGGCAGCTCTCAAACCAGTAGCCAACGCCGATCCTTCCCACCTTTCATACATTCTCGAGCACCTCGGGTATCTCAAGCGGCAGGCGGGACAGTATAGCGATGGCTCCGACTATTATCACCAAGCCCTGGCTATAAACGCCAAAGCGTTCGGTCCGCAAAGTTTGCAGGCGGCAGATGACAACGAGCAGTTAGCGGCCTTAGCATGGCGGTTGGGAAACAAACCTGAAGGTGACGCGTTATTCAATCAGGCGATGCAAGTGAAGTGGAACAGTCCAGCGCTGTTCACGCAATATACTCCGCATCTCTATTCGCAAACGGTGACTTACCACTACGATGCAGCCGCTCCAACTTGTCGAATGATTAGTCAGAACGGCCGCAGTCACGAGACGATCAGCATCAACGGCGTTACTGTGTCAGCGGCAATCGATGCCCCCAACAAAGATCTCAAATGCACATGTGTGAGCTTGAGCATCATAAACGGCTCCCAAAATCAGATTCAGTTCTTACCCAAAGCACCGCTTCTGATCGTCAACGCACCGAAAATGGTGATAAGCCACCTTATCGATCCAAACACCCTGGCCCAGAAAGTCGAGAGCAAAGGCGAGAAGAGCGCGAAGTGGGTGCGGTTCTGGGGGCAAGATGCCACCACACCCGTAACCACGACATTCATCGGACACCCAGGCGTTTGGGGCTATCCGCCTATCGTTGGTTACAACAACACTGCCCCGATAATCAATCGCAACGGAAACATGACGACCGTGACTACTCAAGTGCCCGATTATGCGGCCCAAGCGCGGGCTATGGAAAAGGCGGCAAACCTCGAAGGCGCGGCTCGGGAAAAAGCACAGACGATCAGATCTTCCAATCTGTCGCCAACGACTCTGACACCAGGCAACAACGTATCCGGCACACTGTATTTTGACGCCCGCTCCTTTCAAAAAGCGCTTTTGCAAATTCCCATTGGCAATGCCATCTTCGAGTTTCAGTTCCCTTCAACTCTGTGAGAATTAGAATTAGAACTTGCATCCGTTTTGCGCACTGAGTCAGAGCTTGACTGGACTTGTCCGAAATAGCGAGTGACGGAGGGTTGAGATGCGAGGTTGTCTCAATTGCCGGTCAAGCTCTGTCCTAAGTGCTAACGTTCCTAGTATCGCCCTTACAGTGTTAGGACCAGGTTAGGGACGGAACCAGAAAACATTAAATCGCGAAGCGACCACCAGTTGGCACTTAGACGGTCGTAGTTTTGGACGAGCAAGGAAGTGTAATAGTAAAAGTGCTCCCTTTTCCATCCTGGCTGTCGACTGATATCGAGCCCTTGTGGTGTTGGCAGATCGCCTGCGCGATTGAGAGACCGAGTCCACTGCCGCCGGCGACGCGATCGCGAGACTTTTCAGCCCGATAAAATCGCTCGAACAGATGGGGAAGAGCCTCGGGCGCAATCCCTATTCCGGTATCTGACACGCTGATTCGGGCGCTGTCCGAGAAACAATCCATGTTGATGGAGACAGTACCGCCGCTGTCGGTGTAACGGAGGGCATTCTGAAGCAGATTGCTGAGCACTCTGTGCAAACCGTCTTCGTCACCATGAACGATAACTGGTTCCAATTGTCCCAACTGAATCGAGATTTGTTTCTCTAAGAAGGCCGGTCTCAATTCGTCAACAGCACCGGCGATCAGATCATTTAGACGCACCGGCTCGCTCTTGAACGGAAGCTGCTGAATGTCCATTTTGGTCAACATCATCATGTCTTCGATCAGCTTGCTCATACGATCCGTAGAACGGGTAATATTCGCCATGTCCACGACAAGCTGAGAGCCCTGTTCAGCTTCTTCAGAAACGTTTTCAGCCGTCAACTGTATGGAATGAATCGGCGTGCGGAGCTCGTGAGAAGCGTCGGCCATGAACCGTTTCAACAACGTGAACGCCTGCTCCGCTGGCTTGGAAGCTTTGATTGAGAAAAGATATCCGCAGGCACCTAAAGCAACCAACAATAACGGCATGATACCGCCCATGATGACAGCAAATTCTCGAGTGGCTTTATCGCGAATTTCGACCGGCATCTGGGCTTGCAAATATCCATAGGTTCGGCCATTCACAATAATTGGGTCGCTAGTACCGCGAACCAGTAACTGCCGCGATCCGACAACCTGCTCGAAGTAGTCTTTGTGTAACTCCAGCTGGCTCACACCCGGTGGACCTAGTTGATCCAGCAGAGTTCCCTTCGCATCGAATAATTGAACCGTACTTTGCTGCTCAGCCCATTCATTGGAAACTTTCTGGACAGCAAACCGGAATTGAAGCTTGTCGCCTTTGAGTTCAACCTGCTTGAGATTGCTGGCGATCAGTTCTTCCAGGCTCTTGTCCACACCGTCAGTGATGCTCTTGTAGCACAGCAGCGTCCCAACCATAACCAGAGCCATACAGGTCAGGCCGCTAAGAAGAATGTACCAAGCCGTCAGCCGCAAGCGTAAGCGCTTGTAGATAAGCCCGGACTGAATGTTTCGCTCTGCCATGCTCGATGAATCGGTTGTCCCGTGACTTAGTTACCAGTGAGTTTGTATCCCAATCCGTGAACAGTTTCAATAATGGAAGGCTCATTAGGAACATCGAGCTTCTTGCGCAACATACGAATATACACACGGATCGCGTCTGATGAAACCTCGGTATCAGACTCCCAGACACGGGTTACAAGTGCGTCAGACGTGAATGGTTGATTAGGATGGCGCATGAGAAACTCCAAAAGATTGAACTCTCTGGGCTCCAGTTTTATCGCTTCGCCATCGCGCATAACCGTGCGCTCTTTAACGTGGAGGCAAATTTTGCCATGGGTGAGCGTATCCGTTATTTCCGCTTCGCCACCGCGCCGCAGCAACGCTCTCACACGCGCCTGGAATTCGCGCAGATGAAAAGGCTTAGTTAGATAATCATCAGCACCTGAGTCCAAACCGGTTTCTTTGTCATCTATCTCACCCTTGGCCGTGAGCATAAGAACTGGAGTTCGATCTCTTCGAGAGCGAATCCATTTGCACACTTCCAAACCGGTGCGTTTCGGCATCATCCAATCGAGCACGACGAGATCATATTTGCTGACCAGTAGCATGTCAGCGGCTTGTTGTCCGTCGAAGGCTAATTCCACAACATGCTGTTCTCGAAGGAGAGACCGCTTGAGACCTTCGGCTAAATCGATCTCATCATCGACAATGAGAATCTTGCTCATCTTTCAAACCGGTCCCCAACAGAATGCACATATATTTCCTGCTGGCGTCCCCCTCTTCGTGAAGTTTATCACGACAAAAATCGTCACTTTTCGCAGCCAGAGGTCCGATTCGAAAGTTCAAACGATTTGGACCAATTTTTGCCATATTGGTTTCGATCTCCTTTCATGATATTCTCAGACACCGGAAACCACACTAGGAGCCGGAGATGCGGAGTTGGCTTGGCAACACAGTTAAGTCGTTGGCAGCGTCTGCTTTACTACTAGCCATCTCCTCCCAAGTCTGTTTCGCCGAGGTAGGAGTTACAGACAACGAGATTCTCATTGGTACGGCCAACGCGCTTTCTGGACCGAGCTCTTATGTCGGCAAAGAAATGAACCTCGGCTTCCAAGCGTATATCAACTATATAAACGAACGAGGTGGCGTCAACGGACGTAAAATCAAGATGGTGTCGTGCGACGACCGGTACGAAACTGAGGGTGCGATCTCTTGCTTTAAAACCCTCAATGGGGACGGCGTGTTCGGCATCACCGGATGCTACGGTGCGGCACTCATTAACAAGTACATTCCTATGGCAATGCTGGCCAAAATGCCACTCGTAGGATTTTCGTCCGGACCAAAGTTTGCCGCTGATCCAGTCAAACGCTACGTATTTACAATTCGTCCCGACTTCATTGAAGAAGAAGAACAGGTGGTTAATAAGCTTTGGAACGAAGGCGGTTTCCGCAGATTCGCTGTGGTGTACCAGAACGACGCTTACGGAAATAACATCCTTATCGGCGTGCAAAACTCTCTGAAAAAGAATAATGCCGAAGTAGTAGCGGCAGGATCATACGTACGAAACTCTAGTAATCTTAAGCAGGCCTTCGATCAAGTCAAAGCTGCCGCACCGGAGGTTGTGATTCTAGGCGCGGTCCAAGTTCCGTGCACAGAAATCGTGAAAATGGCACATGCAGCGAACTGGCATCCAATTTTTGTTTTAAACTCCGGCTCTGCCGTCGATCAATTTGTAGAACTCGCCGGCGCCGATGCTGAAGGTGCGCTTGTCACGGAGGTGGCTCCTGAATACGTGCACAGCGAGCTGCCCGCAATCGAAAAATACAATGAGCTATTGAAGAAGTACTTTCCCAGTGAGAAACCTAACCTTACAAGTCTAAGAGGCTATAACAACGCCATGTTGTGGGTGGAAGGATTGAAGAGAGCCGGACGAGATCTAACGAGAGAAAAGTTTGTTGAGGCTCTTGACGGCATGAAGAATTGGGATCAGGGCATGGGCAAAGACATGGATGTCTCTTTCAGTCCCACCAACCACGTCGGGCGAAGCAACCTCTTCTATTTAACTGTCAAACACGGCGAAGTTGTTACATTCAAAGACTGGAAAGGGCTTAAGAGTGCCCTCAAATAGACTGACCTCTGCGATCTCGACTTCCTCAAACTATATCCTTTTCTAGGTTCTAAATTCTAGGTTCTAAATTCTAGGTTCTAAATTCTAGGTTCTAGGTTTCACCCGCACCTTTCAGGTTAAAGCGCCGACTTGTTTATGTAGCTTCGATGATAGATGTGCCCTTTGCCGTCTGTGGTTTTGAGCACCACGCTTTGGGGCGACTCATCCGTCTCGACATCAGCCGTTCCAGCCGACTCGGTACGAGTCTGGGAGTGAGAATCTCTAGACTGCAACTGAGCGGTGAGCGCGGTTGCACTCGGCGCCGCCGCAGGCACATGCTGTTGTCCTTGCTTCATAAACGCCTCAGTTGCAGCAGCGCTCAACTGTTTATGCCACATCTTTTTGAAGAGGTCCGGCGAATCATAAACATCAGAACTGGTGATTGTTCCGTTAATTGATAGTGCGTAACCAACAACGTCATTCTTACCCTCGATAACCTTGCCAAGCTTGTCGACGTACTGCTGCGCCGCGTCGCGTATCTTCTTGTTCTCCAATGTCAACTGAAGACTTGTTGGAGAAGCCTTTGCTGTCGCGTCAGTCTGCAGTCGTCCGGAAACCATGCCCTGAAACTTCTCGACGTTCGACCATACATCACTCTGATCTTTTTTGGCGAGAGCTGACATTTTCAGTTCGGTGCTCGGAAGCGCTTCGTATGACGTCGCAAATCCCTTGTCACTTTCTTGTCCGCGCTGCGACCAGCGTCCGTGCTCGACACAGAAAACGTTGATTTCGGTCAGCTTAGATTTGGGTGGAAGGATCAAATCGGACTGGAGGGCGCGGTCCTGTCTTCCGCCCTTGATGATGTCGCCGCCTTGCATGAACACAGTTCTCTCACCGAAGTTTTGAATAGTAAGCTTGTTAACGTCGCCGGTTTCGTTTATGACAAGCTTCTTTTGGGCGAGAGCTTCGCTGAGAGTGAGAAAGTTCTTGGAGCCGGCGGTCTGTCCTTTCCTATCCAGATTTTTTCTGTGAATGAGGAAGACGGTGAGATTGTTGCAAGAACCTGCAGCGGTGCTGAACTCGTCTGTTCCAATGGCTTGAGCAGTTGCCGGCAGCTGCACGCCCAGAAAGAGGCTCATAGCCAGGAGTCCTATCGCCGAGACAACGGGTAATTTCATGAGATTGGCACTCCTGTACGACAGTGATTTAACGGCGGCTCGTGTACAGTTCCAATTTAGACCGCCAGGCGAGAAGGCGCGCCACGGTTAAGCACCAAATGCGCTCAGGGTTTTTACTGATCCCCTCTCAGTGCAACTGACTTAGATGGTTACAAAACGCCAACAATAACCACAAGGAAAGAGAAATATCCAACAATAAGATTCGGCTGATTCGGATAGAAGGCGAGGAAAACATATGGACATTGGCGTCATCGGGCTGGGAAGAATGGGCGCAGCAATAGCTGACAATTTGCTTGCCGCTGGACATGAGGTGACCGTCTACAACCGGTCTCCGGAAAAGGCGAAACCGCTCTTGGCGAAAGGAGCGACCTTAGCGCACGATGCTGCTGGAGCAGCCAACGGCGACATCGTTATCACTATGCTGGCAAACGATAATGCTGTAGATGGAGTTGTCTTTGGCACAGATGAAGATAATGAAGGATTTCTCGCTCATCAGGGCAAAGCAACTGTGCATGTCTCGATGAGTACAATCAGCGTCGAAGAGTGTCGGAAAGTCGCGACAGCATCTTCATCGACGAAGAAGAGCTTTATATCTGCAACTGTGTTAGGTCGACCTGATGTGGCAGAACGAGGTGAGCTGATCGTGATGGCAGCCGGCGACAAAAGCCTAATAAATAGATGCAAGCCGGTCTTTGCAGCAATTGGGAAAAGCACGTACTCTGTTGGGGACAAGCCAGAAGACGCCAACCTAATAAAGCTCGCGGCCAACTTCATGATCAGTTCGATGATAGAGACGTACGCTGAAGCATTCGCTTTGCTCCGGAAGAACGAAGTTGATCATCGCCAATTCTTACAGATCATGGCAAAAGACTTCTTTCAATCTCCCATCTATGAGAAGTACGGCAAGATAATTGTGGAAGAGCAGTTTTCAAAAGATGCGTTCACCATAGACATGCAGGAAAAAGACACGCGGTTGGCGGTCGCCGCAGCGATAGAATCACGAGTACCAATGCCGCTGCTTAGCGCGATTGAAAACGCGTTCGTCTGCGCTATTGGCAGGGGAAAGGGCGACATGGATCCGTGCGCATTAGGGCAACTGGCAGCAGAAAATGCCGGCGTAAAATTAAAACCAAAGAGATAGGAGAAATGGCCCTAGGGCAAAGTGAACCTGCCGACTACTGTTTTGGGATGCTTTTTTGAGCACACGAACAAGATCGCCTGGTCCTCCAATTGTACTTCTGCAACTGTTCCACACTGGCACTTCATTGCTCTGCATTCAAGATGTGTGGTCCACCCGCTGTCTTGTCCGTGTTTCGTTTCGTAGCGCCCACACTGGAAAGCCCGAAAGTGATGCGTGGCCGACGTCACGGGAATGACAGAACCACCTGAATTGGCTTTCTGCTCGGACTTCTGCACCTGAGCCAATAGCTCCGGCGCTCTACAAAACGGGCAACTCTGTTTCTTCATGAACTCATAAATCTATATCTATATCTATGTATTGATTCCTTCAAAAGGATCTCGAGGCGGTTGAGGTTTCATTAGCGACGGAGCCGCCGGCCCGTTAGGAACCGGATGTGGTGCTGGGGGCGCCTGTAAGTGAGAGAGATCAAAATTAGTGCTCGTTATGCCGCCAATGTTGAATGGCTGCCCGATCGCCATATTAGGCGCCGACACTATGCCCTTTTCCGCCATAAGCATGGCCGTGTAATAACGCACTGCTTCCAGTTCGGACAATCCGAAGGCTCTCAGCGAAATGAGCGCCTTCATGCGTTCTTCGCGCGGTTTGACTAACACTTTTATGGTGTCGAGTTTAATACCGTATCCGGTGAGAAACTGCTGTAGATGACCGCCAACAGTTTCGGTCAGTTCGTGAATGCGTTCGTTCACTTTCTCAAACGGAGTAGTCTGAACTATCTGATTAATCGACTGCTCCACTACCGGACCGGCATAATTGTCTACTTCAGCCGTTGTAATGATATGTCCTTGCACGGGCATATGTTGAACCAGTGTCACAGCGTCCTGCGCCGTCGGTACGTGAATGTAATAATCAACGTCGTAAGACATCTCCGCCATTTCGCGCGACAGAGCCGTCCCTTTTGTCTTTACGACTAGTTTGGAACGGTTGATATAGATTGCTTCGTACTGCCATGGGCTCTGCCCGCCGTAAAACGCCTGGACAATAGATCCAAACAACACTTTGTCCGGCGTCTGCACAGGGTATTGTCCAGTTTCGTACACGTTCAAGATTGCTCCACGTGACTTGAGCACACAAAAGTGATTGCTCTCAACCGTTAAGAGCGTGCCTGTGAGTATGGAATTCTCCGGATAATGGAACAGCAAAACATTTGGACCCATTAACTCCTGTCCGTCGGGAGTCAAAGTGGAAACAACACCTCTAAGTCCTGCCATTCTCAGCACCTCGTTTTTCAAAAACCAGAGAGAGTACCTAGGTCAATTTGTGCCCAGCTCATGTATGGGACCAACGGATGAATGTTAATCAATTGTGTTGATTCAAGTTTTCACGTAAAAGTCACGTTCGGGAGGAATGATGTATTTGTATCGTAATCGTCATTTCCTTAAATGGCAGGAGAGTCGAGATATATGGCTATGTTTGATGCTGAACAAAAGGCGCGGGAACTTCTCATGCTGCTCCGCCGTGGTCACTCCGGCATTGGTCGCGAGCTCCAGACTCAGTTCAAGACCCTGACCCCAGAGCAGGTTGATCAGACTCTACAGGCGTTAAAGAGCCGGTCAATCGACTTTAAACCGGAGTACGACAGCTACGATCGGGTCGTGGGCATGACTATCCCGATTGCCGACAACCTGTCGCTGTATCTGGTGCCCGAAACCCAAAATCTGCCCAGCTAATACATACGCTTATGTAGTTTGGGAAGCGTCGACAAAAACCAACTCAATCTTTCAGACACGCGCAGGGGCGTACAGAACACAAGCCGTATGTGTTCGTGCTTTTGAACTGCGCGTGTTCGAATTATTAGAATATCTCCAAAATACCGGGCAAAATGCGCAATTAATTGATAAGGTGGAGATGGATGGGAATGCGCAAGAGCAACAACAGTCTCAGCTCAAATGGCAGTAGCAGCCTGTCCCAGAGATTCAGCGACACCAGGCAAAGATCCCAATTGGCGTGACAATAATTTCAAAAACCTGTCACGAAGCTGGAATCTAATGCATCTACAGAAAAGCCAGAAAAGCAGTTATTGACTCGAAGCTCACTTGACTCTGCAATGCCAGAAGAAGATCACGATCCAATCAGGTCCCTGTCGTCCGTTGTAAGAATTTTGGCGGCGGCTGCTATCGCAGTGGGCGGACTGTCTCTGATCGGATGGCTCACTGGCACAACTTCTTTGATAGATCCGGTTCCTACTGAGCCACCACTCAAGTTCAATACCGGTCTATGTTTTCTCTTAAGCGGTGTAAGCGTGCTGCTTCTCGTCCATCCCCACCCGAAGACACCGTGGAGAACTGGACTGGCCCTTCTTCTTTCCTCACTCGTTCTCCTGATAGGCGTAGGGACGGCCATCGAACACGTTTATCATCTCAACCTCGGCATCGACCAAATGGCGATTCGCGACTCGCAAGAGAAAGTGAAGAGCTTCATGCCAGGTCGCATGTCCCTCAACGCCTCAGTCTATCTATTCCTGCTAGGGCTGAGTTTAGTGCTCGTTGATCGCCGCAGCCGCTTCCTGCGAGACCTTCAGCAGTGGGCAGCCATTGGTGTTTGGATGATGACCACGGGGGCACTGATCGGTTACGGCTACGGATTTAAAGAACTGTACAACTACAGCTCCAATAATCCCCTTACATTTCCCAGCGCCATTGCTTTCTACTGTTTGGCAATCGCTACATTCCTATTACGTCCGCAAGCCGGTCCGGCTGCCATTTACTGTAGCCCGACCGTAGCCGGAGCGATCGCGCGAGCCCTCGGGCTCGCGGGCATGCTACTTCCCGGAATCGCCCTCATCGACGGATTGAACATGCGGACTACGGCCGATTTGTTTATCGTAGCCCTTCTTCTCTTCATCGGTTTCCCCCTCGGAGTGTGGGCGGCCGCCCAAACACTTGAAAAGACGGAACGAGAGCGCCAGAATATCTTTTCAAAGTTCGAACGATTCATGTCCAACTTGCCAGGGCTATCATTGATCACAGATGCCTCCGGTAAAGTCGTATATGCCAACGGTGATCTGCAGAAAAAACTGGCCGTGACCGCCGGCAATGAGATTTGGGCATTACTGCCAGAAAGCACGGCTGAGGCTGCAAAAGAAGCGCATAAAGAAGTTCTCCAGACAGGACAGCGAGTCGATACGATACTACCGACAGTATCACCAACCGGCGAGAAAGAGTATTTCTTCGTTGTCGAGTTTCCCATCAACGCTCCCGAAGGTGGCGCTGTTGGTTCCGTCATCATCGACATCACCAAGCAAAAGCATGATGAGCAGTTGATTCGCGAATTGAACGATGCCCTGGAAGCGCGAGTAAAGGAGCTGCTGGAAACGAACGCTGAGCTGGAAGCGACTCGAGACGCGGCGCTGGCGGCAGCACAGATCAAAACTGAGTTTCTTTCCAAGATCAGTCATGAATTGAGAACGCCGCTTGCAGGCGTGCTGGGCATGCTGGAACTTGTCAAAGACGAAAGGATGTCCAAGGACGGGCGAGAATCGGTCGGTATGGCGGAAGAATCAGCTCAGCAACTACTCGAAATCGTCAACGACTTGCTCGACTTTTCTGACTTCGACTCCGGTAAAGCACAACTGCACGAGCGTGACTTCAACGTCGCAAAATTAGTCGACGGCGTCGCCTCCGCTATCAAGCAAGCCGCAACGCGGAAAAGTTTGCTTGTCATCACCGAACTCGAGCCACAATTACCGCTAGTTATAGGAGATGAAGAGAAACTGCGAAAGGTCTTGCTCCATCTTTCTACCAACGCTGTGAAGTTCACGCAACAGGGGTGCGTACTGTTGCGAGTAACCGCCGGCGACAGCGTCAACAACCTTCTAAATTTGCAGTTTTCGATCTCAGATACCGGCATTGGTATTTCGCCCGAACAAAGGAAGAAACTGTTCCTTCCCTTCAGTCAGGCAGACAACTCGCATACTCGCCGTTATGGAGGTACCGGTCTGGGTCTGGTCATAACCAAGAATCTAGTGGAGCTGATGGGGGGATCCTTCGGATTCTCGAGCATACAAGACAAAGGCTCGACATTTTGGTGCAATATTCCATTCGCTGTCTCCGAGAAACAACCAAAAACCATCGATTTATCGCCGGAGGTCGTCGCACCACTCGCGATGCCCAACTTGGAACGGGAAGCGTGCTCGAGGTTTGTTCCTGTGCTTGCCGGCGGTGAAGTTCTCATCGTAGCCGACAACGACATGCTTCTTAAACTTTCCGAGCAACAGCTAGAGAGCCTGGGGTTAAAGGCAACTTTTGCCAAGAACGGGCAGGAAGCCTGGGAGGCTGTATCTACGCATAAATACAAAGCCGTGCTCGTAGATGATCAGGTCTCGGCGCCAATTGATGTTGAGCGAAACATCCGTAAAGCTGATGATGAGCGCAAGCAGCATACTCCCATCATCGCCATGACGGCTGTTGATCATACCGACGCCCAAAGCCGAAAAGATACCGCTGTTGATGCAGTTCTCGCCAAGCCAGTTTCTACCGAGCATCTGGCGGAGACTTTAGCGAAATTGATTGCGGCGAATCGCGACCGCTAGATTCCCGTCGTTAGAACGGGATTCCCAGGCGTTCTACTACATGTAGAACCGGGAATGTGGACGCGAAAGGAAATCGCGCCGATTTCTCAGCGCGATTTCATAGCTCTAGACTAGCGCTCGCCTTAGTGGGTGGCGTCTCTGTCTGCTTTGTGCTCATCATGACGAGCTTTGTGCTCTTCATGTTTTGCTTCTTGAGCGTGCCGTTCGGCACCAGCCACGTCGCCTCTGGCGGCATCGCGACGAGCTTTATGGGCTTCATGTCTCGCTTCGTCTTGGTGCTGGGCAGCCTTGGCGTCATCATGCATCGCTTCGCCTTCGCCGGCGAACGACGGAGCGCCAAAGAATACGGAGACCGTTGCGGCTAGTAATGTGTATGCTACCTTCTTGTTCATCATTTCCATCCTTTGAGAACCATTAACAAATGCCGCACCGTAGTCGTCTGGACCGGCCGACAGTTTCCTAGAGTATCATTCAACAGAATAAAAACGAACTCAGCAGTTAAAAATGTCAACAACAGCTGAGTCAACCCAAAACCTTCGAAACTCGAAATAGTCGAGTCATCGAGCCACAACCATGCCCAATCATCAAGAACGTGAATGAGCAAAACCAGTTGTCAGGCTGTCTTCACGATTGCGACCATGTGCCCTTACGATTTGGCGCCCTTCGGATCTTTGACGTCTGGTCGCATCCTAAATGGGCACTTCCATTCAGCATCCGGTAAATTCGCCTTACCAGAGTACACTCTCGCTTCCGGAACTCGCTTGCCCAATTCAGTGGTAATCGACGGATTCATCGTTCCTTGCAAGCGAATATCGGCCTCGCGAATGTCATGTTCCCACTTCTCCAACTCACCCCGATTGCGCAATCTGGCAATTTGTAGTTCTGGGTTGAACGCAATGGCCGGATAAACGTAGTTACGAGAGATTCTCGATGCCATGGGATTCAGACCGACAATAAAGAATGCCCGCTTGGCGAAGCTAAAGGAGAATTCCGGATTATTGGGATCGTAGGCATATCCCGGATCCCAGACCGGTTCATCATGATCGTGCAAGAGCTGAAGGTGCTTCCAAAGTAATGCTTCGTACTCTTCTTCGGAAGTTATGACTGGACCTTGAAAGACGGCAATGAAACTTGTGAAATCACCCAAGCTCGCATGTTCGCTTACGAATCGGCGCAGGTCGCGACCGTTGCCAGCCACTGCTTCCATCGATCCCAGAGAAGGGTACAAACCGAAACGATACTGTCCGTGGTGCATAGATGTTCGAGCCCCAATGCACGGAAACATCTTGTGCATCGCCAGAGCTCGAAATTGATCGTGAAAAAATTGAATTACCGGCTCTGGGTGCTCGTCCGATTCTTCGGCGTATAACTTGCCTTCAGGAATGATGTAGAGGGGCGCTTCCGTGCGTGTTACGGAGGAATTGGTTCTAACGATACCGGTGTAGCAACTGTGACTGATTGCTTGCTCGGTGTCGTACAGACTTCCCGCCGTCGGGCTCACAACTTCACGAGCGGGAGCGAAAATTCTCGGGACGAATGGAATTCGTTCCACAAGGGCAAAAATTGCCCGCCGCAATCGCGTAATCGGACATTTGCTGGGGGGAGCCTGCGGGGTCTTTAAGGCAGCGTGCAAATTTGAATTACGGCTATTGGACGGAACCGCGCCTGCTCGCTTACGATTCTGCGGTGGCGCCAACGGTGCCGGGGTTGTCGTTAAGTTAGTCGTCGAGGTAGGCGATTCGACCGATTGAAGCACTAGAAAAGCTCCATACCAACGTCAGTCCGAACGGGTCCCAGATGAATTCCCGCACATTTTTGGCTTATTTGGCCAGGCAACGTGACCGAGTTGAATGCTATTCCTGGTACAAACGGTTGTCAATATACAGTGACCGTTCGTACCTACAGCCCTCGATTAAAGTCCGATAAGCTATCAAGAGTTTCGGTCGAACCGAGAGCTTCGCACAAAATCATGGTGACCGCAACTGTACCCGGCTGAAAGCTGTGAGAGCGCACTATTGCCAGCTGTCGATTGCGCGAGGGCTATTCTCAGCTCTGACCTTCGGCGCCCTTGCAGAATATTCTGCCCTGTCCCAAAACAACTCGTCGTCCCAAAAGCAAAACCCCGTCAGCTCAAAGACCAGATTGCATCTCCACGGGACAACCGGCCTTGCTGTGAAACAGTGACAAAATTCGTGACAGTAAAGCCGCTCCTTGAAGATCCGTTTCCTACGCCAGCTGTTGAACAGGCAGCGATGCAACTTCCTGTTGACACAACCTGAATTGGTGCTCCAAAGAAATGCAAGATTCTGGTAGTCTAAGTAGACTAATCCAAAGCGGAGTAAGATTCGTGGCAAAAGCGTTCAAACCGGCATATGTCGAGATCAGAGATCTTGCCCCTGCGAAAATCTATGAATTCGTAAGCCGGGCTCTAGATGATGCATCTTGTACCGACAAGCGCCTCGATCTCAAAGCCAGCAGAATTCTCGGAAAAGCCTCGTTGGGCTCCCTTACAATCGTCACCTGGTGGACGGCTCAGCAGGAAGAGACCATCGCCGACGGCATGCCCATGCTGACAATTAATAAGGAAGACGCCACCATGATCGGCGTGTGCGCTTACTCGAGATCACAAGATGCGACGTCCGGCACCGATGTAACCAATCGCCTCAAAACCAAAATCGAGAACCTTATCAACGTTTTCTGGGAAGAAGTGCAGACCACAAAGGCTATCGGACCATAATCGACTCCTCCAGAGCGTAGGCTCCTGGAGCCCGTACGGTTCCTCTGCTTGCTCGGACGGATCCTTATCAAGCGCCTATGTTGCGCGATTGAAACCCTTCGACAAAGAAATTAGCCCTTGCTGATTGCGGCGATTGCTCCCGCATCGAAGAAGTGCAGACCACAAAGGCTATCGGTCCATAATGGCTCGCTTGGGAGCGTAGGCTCCTGGAGTCGCTACGGTTCCTCCGATTGTTCGGACGAATCCGCAACAAGCGCCTATGTTGCGCGACGGTTGGCAAGGACTGCCTCTGTCAAGACGCCGCCCCCCCCCTTGGCAAGCGGGGCAGAACTTCAACAGTCAAGAAGGAACTCCCAGGAGTCAACTTTGTCGCCTGCTTTGGCGGAGACGTTCACGACGAATCGCCCGGTAAACGAAACAGGAAAATCGCTGACACCGCTGGACCAATCGAAGTCTTATCAATAGATCGCTGCAGACTTTCAAAAACGCAACGGAAACGCGTTTTCAGAACTCTCTACATGATACTGGCAGTAATACCACATACGCTTCGCCGATCGGCGGCCAAATAGGCGTTCTACGCCTGGCGCCATGCGTGCCGGAACTTGTTTCCGACGCACTCGTGACCGTGAACAAAATGCTGCCGAGAGGTGAGAAAGTCGAAACGCAAAATCTCAAATCGGGCAAAGAATGCCAAAGCGCATTGTCACCAAGTGTGTTCACCGTCTTATCGGACTGGGTAATCAATTGCAATTTATCCGACGGCACTTAACACAAGCGCACGCACAACCAGACTCGAGAAACGGAACATTCTCTCTATTTTCCTAATAATCAGACGGACTTGTCGCGTCGTCCTGCGACACTTATCATCCACCGAAAGTCACGACATTTGTGGGTTTTCGAAGATCCTTCTGGATATACGCATTATTAGCACCGCTTCATAGCGCTATATATTCTAAATATTCCCAGACATTCGCAAACGTGAAAAGTGGCTCCATTTGTTGCATTTGAGCTGAACAAATTGTGAATCACTTGTACTCTTTGACAAATTAGGCGCATACTATTACAAGTTTCAAACCAGTCCAAACCAAACGAGGTGCGCTGCGCGTGCCCGTTTAAACGAGCTAGAAAGTTTTCCTATGCAGATCACATCGACAATCTCCACAATAATCAATCACTTCCTGAATGACCAGACTGACGCCAGCACTGCGTCGACGAACACCCTGGTAGGAGTGGCGATCAACAAGCGTTACCGAGTCACAGAACTAGTAGGTGCCGGTGAAACGAGCTGCCTATATAAAGGATTCGACAGATACAGCGATCGCAAGGTGTTGATAAAAATCCTGCACAGACATTTAGTGTCGAGCAGAAAGTCACTCGATCTCTTTGAGCGTGAAGCGCAAGAGATTACGCCGGCGACCTATCCGGCCATCAAAAGCGTGCTCGAGAAGCACATGCTTTGCACCGGACAGCCTTACGTTGTGATGGAATGCAGTAACGCAGTTGATACAGCAGATAAAAAAGAAGCTGCCGCTTTCGTTCAATAAAATCACGGGATTGATGTAACCGGGACTGCTTTGACGCACTCCAGTAGGGATGCCGGTCCCTTGAAACATGGCGCCGTTTTGGAAAGCGGACGAGTGTCATCAGCTGAGTCGGCAAATCAACAAGACGAACGTCGCGAGGACGAGCGTGAATATGATGGCTTTGCAAACCATCTGAAACCGTTCTGACTCGCCGATGCTTCGTGCCCTGTGAGCGATTGATGCCAACTGCCATTGCAGGTGAAAGAGCGAAGGCGACAATGTTTCACCAGATATGGTGCGCAACCGGGTCAGGCCAGGTTTACGGATGCGAACGCGAGATTGGTACTGCCATGCTCTGGCACTGGGGAACACAACGACATTGCCAGCCCCTTCAAATACTCTGGGGAACAGTCGAGTACAGTAAATGACGTTGTCTAAAATTACCCGCGAGCGCTTTCTCCTGCACAAAGTCCGCAGTCTCGTGCGGCTGCTGCGGATATTACTCGTCGGTGTCGAGACGACAGCGCGCCTCTGAAATAAGGCTGCGCGGTGCCGTTTCCAAAGAACCAGATGCTCTCCACGAATAGCTTGCTTCGAAGCCCTCCAGTAAATTCGATCTGCAAGAGTCGACGCATCACTGCCCATATCGACCCCGTTGACGTAATTGAGATAATTGTTTGAAGCGTAAGCGGTCATAAATAGTCCCCACTTTGTCTGGAGCCGATTCGTCTGGCAATCTGGGGCTACTGTACAAACCAGAAGTAATGAAGACGCAACGGCGATACGGACTTTGTCATCGATTCCGAGGTCGTAGCCGAGGAGTGGAGCCCGCCATCCGTTCAGCACGCTTGCGCATGCAGAAACAGAATATGCGAGCTTAAAAACCTGTATGGCTGCGGAGCTAGTAAAAGAAACCGGCTGGCACCCTCAGATGCCAGAACAAAGAAAACTGAACGTTCGAACAAGGGGAGCACTGAATATCGATATCAGACGATACTTCCGTCGCCCCCGGTAGTCAAGTCGGTCTTTTGACGGATGCGCTCATCTTGCAGCCGAATTGGTCTTCGACAGAGAGCGTGTCGCCCAGAAACTATTGAACAATATAGAGTCTAACAATACATTCCAACAATAAGTTCCAACAGCGTCGACTTGCCACCACATACAGTGGCGCAGCGTGCGGCGGCATCGCCATTCTTTTCCTTATCCTTTTGCGGAACAGTGATAAGGATCCATCTCCTCCGGGTATGTTCTTAGAACAGACCAGGAGACCCTACGCTAGTGAGCCATTTGTCGACCGAAGAGCAAGAACTAGTCCGACTCGGACTTAGACTTTCGCCTGTAGAACTGTCCGCCTTCGAGGCGCAGCTCTCGAACAATCCTCTCGACACAAGACTGCGTCTCCCGCTAGCCGCTTACTACAGCTATCGAAACGACCGACCTGGTCACCTCGAGCGCTACCTGGAGCACCTGAGCTGGCTCATCACAAATGCGCCGACGTGCGGGTTACTTGCCGATGGGCTGATCTATCTGAAACTTACTAAAGCCAATCTTAGTACCATCGAATTCGGCAAACTCTGGCTCGACCACATAAAGAACAGCACCAGCAATCCCAAACTTCTCCACCATGCTGCCGAGTTTTTCACCCACTTTGACATTGAGACAGCCGAGCGGCTGTTGCTATTGGCCAAAAGTGCCGAGCCGGAAAGCCACCTCTGGGACGTTCTTTTGACCAACCTGCGTTATCGCCGCAACCACTCCCGCCGTTACATGCCGCAAGAAGACCTGAAACTGCGCATCGCGAAGTGGAAGGGGCGCATGGAAGAGGCGATCAGCAAAGGCGATCACGCCCAAGCGGAGGCGGCTTCGCACTGCCACCGCCAGCTGCAGCAAGAACTCGCCTGCGTCCTCAAAGGGCAAACCGCTCCCCAACCATTTTCAATCAAAAGCCCGACGCCTTCGGCCCGGGGAAGCATATTCGCCGGCGAACCCATAACTCGTTGCCCCGATACCACATCGCTTTAAGGCGCTTCATCGCCGATGACCGTTTTTCCATGGCCTTAATAACCCTGTTTCGAGAAGAATGCCGGGAAGGCGCCCAAGGCAAACGAGTTTCGCCCGAACCGAAACATGTCGAAGTTGTGGAAACTGAGACAACGATTCAGTGCAAGAAATGCGGCCACGAAATCACGAAACCATCTCTGGCAGTGCAACCTCACGAATACAAGTTTCGTAATCCGCTGGGCATTTTGTACCATATACGTTGCTTCCGAGACGCTCCCGGAGCACTGGACGCAGGACAACCGACGACGCACTTTACCTGGTTTCCAAACTATGCCTGGTCATTCGCCCACTGCCAGAAATGCCAATCGCATTTAGGTTGGTGGTTTGCCGGACCAGACCGCTTCATCGGCCTCATTGCCGATCGAGTCACCTAATTGATTGATGAGGTAGCGAATCAAGAATCGAAGGAGACCCTCACTGGCTCGTGCCCAGGAGTTTCCAGTTGAAAAATGCGATGGGTTGTCCGCCTCTGACTACTGTCGTAAAAACTGAATCGAATCCTTGATGCCTTTTGCTATTGAAGGTTAGTTTGAACTTCGAGCCTAACCCCATGTCCTTGTCGTGAATAGACTCCAGGGCAGAGACAAAACTAGCTCTGGTCAAGTTCTTGCCCGCCGCCTGCAAACCGTGGCAAAGGACCATCGCATCCACAAAGCCTTCAAAGCTGGTGAAATTGGGCTTTTCTTTGGGGTAATACTTTTGAAGCAATCGCTTGTAGAGTGAGACGGTCGAGAGATCATCGCGATTGTACGGTGGTAGCACCTGTGATATCACCGTTCCTTCAGCGTCTTTGCCGGCAGCTTCGATAAATTCCTCCGTTCCCACAAAGGAAGGAGTGATGAACTGAGGAAACCAGCCCTTTGCATGGCTCCGTTTCACGATTTCAGCAAGGGGAAGATATGGACCACACAGAACCACAACATCCGGTTTGGCGGCGCGAGCGGTTGCGATCGCATCATCGACATCGAGAGTATTGTGAGGAAACTTGCTCATAACTACCGGAGTCGCTTTGTGCGCAGCCAGTGCTGCCAGTACATCCGGAGGAATCGAAGATTCCGATTGAGAGATAATCGCCACTTTCTTGGCTCCGAGATCTTTCCAAAGTCCATCGATCACGGCAGCGAGCTCGTCTCTGTAGGTGGACCGCACCGCAAAAACGTGAGAGTGAAGTGGCTTAGTCAAAACCTCTGCCCCTGTCAAAAAGCCGATCACCGGAAACGAATTTCGCTCAATCAGAGGTATGTAGGCTTTGGCCGGCATCGAGCCCACAAAAAAGGCGCCGGCAAAACAGTTATCGCTTAACGCTTGCTGAAAACACTTGGGGGCGCTGGCAGCTTCATACTTATCATCGTAGCCCTTGAGTTTTATCGTTCTGCCAAGGATTCCGCCCTTGCTGTTTATTTCGTTGATGTAAGCATTTGCTCCCACAAGCTGTTGAGAACCGAGTTTGGCCGTCGGTCCACTCAAAACGCAGCATGAGCCAATGACAACGCTGTCTTTGGTAACGCCGGGAGAGTTAGATTCCGCCGCCCTAGCCGGACCCACCAGAGCAGACTGAATTCCCCAAAAGGCCGCCAGCCCAAAGGCCACCAATCTATTCACGCCACACCCCACAAAGACGACATAAAACTCAGCAATTTGATCCATATACTAGCGCGCTGAAAGAATGTTGTCTGAAGATCGATTTTTGCTCCAAAACAAAAAGCCTCGACGGTTAAGTCGAGGCTTTTATAAATCCTGGCACCGGGCTATCTTTCCGGGCGGTCTCCCGCCGAGTATTGTCGCTGCTGTCCGTCTTTACCTTCGTGTTCGGGATGGGAACGGGTGTGTTCCGGACGCATGGGCACCAAGAACCTTTTAGGGTACTGCACCATAGGTGGTGCACTGGTTCTGGTTTGGAACTAGGGAAAATTTCTTCTCCTTGGTTCCTACTGCTTTTTTGACTTTCGTCAAAAGAGCACCAGTACCCTGAAAACTACATATTGAGGATTTTTTAATTGCGTATTGGCCACCAAATTTATTGGAAATTGGATAAGCCCTCGACCGATTAGTAACGCTCGGCTACACACTAACCTTGCGGGGTGTTTCTACCTGCGTCCTATCAACCCGGTGGTCTTCCGGGGGTCTTACTACCTTAACGGTATGGGAATTCTCATCTTGAGGTGGGCTTCGTACTTATATGCTTTCAGCACTTATCCGCTCCGAACACAGCTACTCTGCGTTTACCGTTGGCACGATAACAGATACACTGGCGGTTCGTCCGTCCTGGTCCTCTCGTACTAGGGACGGCTCCTCTCAAAATTCCTACGGGCATGCCGGATATGGACCGAACTGTCTCACGACGTTCTGAACCCAGCTCACGTACCGCTTTAATGGGCGAACAGCCCAACCCTTGGAACGTACTACCGCTCCAGGATGCGATGAGCCGACATCGAGGTGCCAAACCTCCCCGTCGATGTGGACTCTTGGGGGAGATCAGCCTGTTATCCCTATGGTAACTTTTGTCCGATGAGCAACGGCTCTTCCATGCGAAGCCGTGGGATCACTAAGCCCGACTTTCGTCCCTGCTCGAGATGTCTCTCTTGCAGTCAAGCTCCCTTCTACCTTTACGCTCGATGGGTGATTTCCGACCACCCTGAGGGAACCATTGGGCGCCTCCGTTACTGTTTAGGAGGCGACCGCCCCAGTCAAACTGCCCAACTGCAACTGTCCCCCGCCCAGATTCATGGAACGAGGTTAGTATGCTAGCTACATCAGAGTGGTATCTCAACGTTGCCTCCATCTGGACCAAAATCCAAATCTCAACGGCTCCCACCTATCCTGCGCAGATATAGCCCGCAGACAATTTCAGCCTACAGTAAAGCTCAATAGGGTCTTTCTGTCCTGGCACGCCTAGTCCGTATCTTCACAGACAATCCTATTTCGCCGAGCCTCTCTCCGAGACAGCGCTCAAATCGTTACTCCATTCGTGCGGGTCGGAACTTACCCGACAAGGAATTTCGCTACCTTAGGACCGTTATAGTTACGGCCGCCGTTCACCGGGGCTTTGTTTTTCAGCTTCGCTTACGCTAACCGATCCACTTAACCTTCCGGCACTGGGCAGGAGTCAGCCCCTATACATCACCTTGCGGTTTAGCAGAGACCTGTGTTTTTGTTAAACAGTCGCTTGAGCCTCGTCGCTGCGACCATATCGAGCTTCACTCGCGTGGAGTTACACCCTACCATGGCACCTCTTCTTCCGAAGTTACGAGGTTATTTTGCCGAGTTCCTTAGAGAGAGTTATCTCGCGCACCTTGGTATTCTCTACCTGACTACCTGTGTCGGTTTAGGGTACGAGTACCCATCAATCTGGCTATCGCCGCTTTTCTCGGCAGCGTGGCATCTACAAACTCGCACTCGTGAGTGCTTCATTAATGACCTCACTTTTTAACGCCTGAGCGGATTTGCCTACTCAAGCTAGCTACGTCATTATTGGTGACCATATCCATTGGCCCCAGTTGTATAGCCTCCTGCGTCCCGACTTAGCTCCTAACGATTGACGTGTAGCACGGGAATATTAACCCGTTGTGCATCCATTACGCCTTTCGGCCTCATGTTAGCTCCCGGCTAACTCCACGCGGACGAACCTGCCGTGGAAACCCTTAGTCTTTCGGTGCATTGGATTCTCACCAATGTTTTCGCTACTTAAGCCGACAGTCTCACTTGTGCTTCGTCCAACATGTGCTTACGCTCATGCTTCACCCTACAACACAACGCTCCCCTACCGATCACATTGCTGTGATCCTACGATTTCGGTGACATGCTTAGCCCCATACGTTTTCGGCGCAGAGTCGCTTGACCAGTGAGCTATTACGCTTTCTTTGAATGGTGGCTGCTTCTAAGCCAACATCCTGGTTGTCTATGCAACTCCACCTCCTTAATCACTTAGCATGTACTTTGGGACCTTAGTCGGTAGTCTGGGCTGTTTCCCTCTTGAGTACGGAACTTATCTCTCGCACTCTCACTGCAGGATATTACGTTACAGGTATTCGGAGTTTAACTCGATTTGGTACGAATTTTCTTCGCCCGCACCGAACTAGTGCTCTACCCCCTGTAAGATACGTCCCACGCGGTGCCTCAACGCCTTTCGGGGAGAACCAGCTAGCTCCAAGTTCGATTGGCATTTCACCCCTAAACACAGCTCATCCACCGGTTTTTCAACACCGGTTGGTTCGGACCTCTACGCATTGTTACACACGCTTCATCCTGGCCATGCCTAGATCACCTGGGTTCGGGTCTGCCTCATGTAATTTTCATTCGCCCTTATCAGACTCGCTTTCGCTATGGCTTCGTGTGTTAACCACTTAACCAACTACATAAGGCAACTCGCCGGCTCATTCTTCAACAGGCACACCGTCACACTATCTAATAGTGCTCCGATTGCTTGTAAGCACACGGTTTCATGTTCTATTTCACTCCCCTCACCGGGGTTCTTTTCACCTTTCCCTCGCGGTACTTGTTCACTATCGGTCGCAAGTCAGTATTTAGCCTTACCGGATGGTCCCGGCAGATTCGTACAGGGTTTCCCGTGCCCCGTACTACTTGGGATACTCCTAGGTGAACTCAGATTTCGTTTACCGGACTACAACCGTCTCTGGTAGGTATCTAAACCATTCAACTATCATCGTTCAATCCCGTATAGAGTCCCGCTACCCCTACGTGACTTTCGTCAAATAGGTTTGGGCTGTTCCGCGTTCACTCGCCGCTACTAACGGAATCACTGTTTTGTTTTATTTTCCTCCCGGTACTAAGATGTTTCAGTTCCCGGGCTTACCTCGCTCATTTCTATGTATTCAAAATGGCGTCATCGCGCTTATCCCGCGACGGGGTTGCCCCATTCGGATATCCACGTATCTCAGCCTGTAACGGCTCCGCGTGGCTTTTCGCAGTTTACTACGTCCTTCATCGGCTGCTTGCGCCAAGGTATCCACCGTGCGCTCTTCGTAGCTTAACCAAATTTAGGTCTCTCCGTTCACTCGATACTGTCACTCACTCTTTGGGAGAGATGAACCGCTCTGACTCTTGGTTTTGAGTCGAGGCGTATGACAGGGTCGATTGGTCTCAGGCGTGAGCTTGTGGCTAACAAATCTGAGACACGCTCCAGGACAGGTAGCGTGCGGATGACCCATTCCAATTGGTGGAATACGGACCTCAATATGCAGTTTTCAGGGTACACAGCCGGTATTGAACGGCCTCTCGGTTGGCCAGCCAGGGATTCGCTTTATTTCGAACTCCTGGGATTGTGTATCTTACCAGATTGCTTTGCGATGTTGATCAGGTTGGAAACTGATTTTTTGATAATCGCTCAGACTATCGGGTTCATTGAAACCTTGGAGGCTAGCGGATTCGAACCGCTGACCTTCTCCGTGCAAAGGAGACGCTCTACCAACTGAGCCAAGCCCCCGTTCCGCGGGAAGTAATTCTAGCGTCTTCGGCTGAATCTCTTGCCTTACGGTTTACAAATCTTGCCACTATCGGCTTCGCAGGCGAAACGCTCTGCAATGCCCAGTGCCATTCGATACCAACATAATAACCCAAATTCTCCGCAGATGTGTAGTGCCAACAAAGTATTAAGAAGTAGAATTCTTAGAACCCGCTCTGAAAGCCAGAATCGTCGGCCAGTTCCGAAATTTCAATTAGCCAGATTATCAGCAACGCCGGCACCACTTCCAATGCAACAGCTTGTTTCAATCAAAGTAGACGGGCTGTGCAAGCGGCTCTATGTGTGGAACCCCCAGTGGTGCACAAATTCGGGGTTGCGTTTCCAATCATATAAATAACAAGCAGCCGCTCCCATCCATTTTTCTTCCTATATATAGGAGCGTCGGCCAGAGCCACTCTATGAAGGAATGATCAGAAACACCATCACTCGCTCGCTCCTTGTCCCAAAACTCTCTCGATCGCCCGCTGCCGGCCATCTTCGTGCTGATTCAAGTAATAAGCTTGGGCGGCGTCTTTCTTTGCCGCCTCCTTATCTCCCAGGGCCGTGTAGGCGTCCGCGCGACTGGTGAATAGAGGCGGAGAGGTCGGGGTCAGCTTCAGAGCTTGCGTATACTCATCGACGGAGTTCTGAAACTCGCCTACGCGAAAATACATCTTTCCAAGAAAGGCGTGTCGACCGGAACGTATTTTGTCGAGCGGGCTTGATTTGTCGTGAATGACTTCTCCCTTAGCCTTGGTGGCTGTCGAAACCCCACCCAAAGCGGTCTCGTTCGACGAGTCGTCGCCAACTTTCTTTCCATCTCCTGCCTTGTCGGCATAGCTGGCAATGGTGTCGATCATCTTCGCTTCCATACTCTTGGCGCTGTCTGCCGAATCAAGAGCGTCGCCTGGTTTTGACCCTGATTTCTTGTCGGCATCACCGGTTCTGGTTTCAAAAGAACCAAGAGACAGGCCGTCCGTAGATTTAGATGAAGATGAGTCAGGGCTGGCAGCGCTGCTCGATGCATGATTCGAACCATTTGAACCGTTTGAATCAGGGGAATCAGGCGAATCATTGGAATCGGGCTGCGCGCCGGCGCTCTTCTGCGCCTCGATCTCTTTCTCGAGCTGCTTGAGAGCAGCCTTGCCGGTGCTAATGGCTTGTCGGTACTCCCCTCTCATAGCCAGCTCTTCTGCATCATCGTAAATCTCACCCGATTTCTTGAAAGCAGACTGTTCGGCCGAAGTAGGCAGGAACGACTTGTCGATCGCTTCAGGCATTTGCACCTTGGCTCCAAACCAGGCATTTCCAGCCTTGTAGCTGGTCATTTTTTCCGAATTTTCTTGGAGCGAGCTGATGAAACTCCACAGCACCGCCGCCAATCCGACCGTGACAATGACAAAGCAGCCGACAATAAGAAAACGAAGGTTCTTCGCATCTCTACGGTTTTCTTTGTCCGAATTAGGCCACGACACGAATTAAATACCTAAGAATGGGATGCGTCAGGCTGAACGCTCGGCGAACCGAGTAGTTCCATCTTACCTGGGATGCCGGCACTAACGGGAGCGCAGGCGAGAGCGGTAATAATGTAGAAACCGACTCCAACCCAGTATGTCGTTGAAATTCCCACGAACATTGAAATGAGAGTCGCCAATACCGACCCGAATACCGAAGCGGCACCATTGATCCCCCAGAGCCAGGGCGTCACGGCCGCATGATCTGAGGCAAAGGCGAGCCTCATCCCCAGCGGAAACGCCAGTCCCAGGACCATACCCAGAGGCAAGAGAACCACTCCGGACATGAAAATGCGAACCGGCGTTGAGGCCCCGGCAAAGGCAGTAGTAACCAGTGGAGTCACTAAGCCGAAACCAATAGCCACCACCAGCAGCACTACAATTACGCTGGTAGGGTTCCCTTTCACAGCAGCCAGAACCTTCTCGAACAGCATGCTCCCTATGCCCGTTCCTAAAAGCAGGGTGAATAAGACGACGGAAATGGCATAGATAGGATGTCCAAGAGTTATGTTGAACCGTTGAATTTGAGACAGCTCCACCAGCATAAAACCAAGCCCGATAGAGGCGAAGTAGACAAACAGAGATTTGGTTTCCTTGAGTACAGAACGATCCTTAGTCATGAGAAGCGGCAGGCGAATACAGTAGATGAAGAAGAAGCTGACTGCGATCATGGCGACGATGAGCGAGATAGACGCCATTACATTGTTGGCGTTGCGTGACTCTTCATAAACACGGGGATCAAATATGTGACTGAGACTGAGGTTCTGAAAAAAGAACGGGCGATCGTCGGTGGAGGCGGTGACATCAAAAGGAACGTGCTGAGACAGTTCCGATATATCTTCGTTTACAGCCAGCTTCAAATTGGGATCGTGACACTCCCGGGGGCTGAGCATAATCTCGAAGCCGTCAGCTTTGCACTTCGCTTCCAGGGCATCAAGTTCGGCCGAGGTGAACTTGGTTTTACTGACGAGAATGGTGCCAAGTCCATCAGGTTGATCGACAACCGGATTTTGCAATCTCACCAGGGCAATGTGGTCGACAGGATCTGAAATGCCGATCTTCTTAAGTGATTCAGCCGCAAGGACTACCAAGCGATAGATCTCCGCCGGCATGTTCTTGCCGTACCATCGAGACATCGAGAGCATGCCGCCATCATTGAGATGGTTGAGAAAGATAGCCCAGGCATCGGTAGTATAGAGCGAGTTTTCCGTCAGCGAGTAGGCACCGCTGGAGCTAGCGGCCCAGGTATCAACGAGAGTCGCCTGAATGACATCAAACTTGCGATTGGAGCGGGTGAGGAAACTCCGAGCTTCATCATTTATCAGGGCTACGCCGGGGTGCCGATCGATGTGCCCGGTATAGTCACCGTAAACGGAGGAAAGCACGTTGATGGTGTTATCGTTGATCTCGACGCCAGTGATCGACGTTTGCTTCAAGAGCAGAGCCCCAAGAATATCCTTGCCACCGCCAACGCCCATAATCATGACGTCGGAATGGGGTTTCAACGAGTGAGCCAGTTCGGCCACATCATGTTTCAGAAAATCCATGCCGCCCAGATCATTGTCCGTTTGGTACAGGTGGGTCCCGGCAAAACCATCCATATCAAGAGACAAGTATTTGCCCATGTGGTTACGGTATGAATGACTGAGCCCAAACTCCTCCAGGTCCTTAACCTCGTTAGGATCCCCGAAGACCCTGATGCGGGAAAAGCAGTTCCACTTCTCATACACCACATGTGGTGCTTGTACACCCTTGGACCAGCTCACCCAGACGATAGGATGCTGTTGGGAGGCGCTGTATCCATTAACGCCGGTGATCACACCGAGAAGAACAGCTGACAATAAACAAGCAGATCTGATCTTTGGTTCCGGAACACCGAGGCTGAAAAAGAAAGCCGACAGGCTAGCTATACAGCCAATGAGAAAGAGATCCGACATACCGTCTAGAAGTTGCAACGATACAACAATGGCGATGCAACCAAGAGCGGCTCCGACCAGATCAAAGGCGTACAGCTTATGCAACTGTTTTGGAAATCGGGTCAATGCCAAGGAAACGCACACACCGCTGGCTACGAAGGCACAAAGCAAGGGCAAAGCGACAACGAGCAGGGACGTAACCATAATCGTGCGGGCATCGAGCGGCACAAACAGGGGCGTGGCGATATGCAGGAGAACCGCCAGTATGCTGATGATTGAAAAAGACAGAGCGCTGAGAGCCAGGTATCGGTGGGTGTTTTCATCAGTCAGCTTCGCCCTCATCAAATAAACGATAATGGCACCGGCCGTCATCCCCAGCATCGCTAGCGATATCACCAGGAAGGCAAAGTGATACCATGTCGTGATGCTGAAAATTCGCGTCAGTATGATCTCATACATCAGCGTCGACAATGCAATCAAAAACAAACCCGCGTACGTTTCCCTTTTTGCGTCCATTTTTGAGCCAGCGCTTTCTTGTTAGGTTGTGACAGGAGTGGGTTGTATGACTACTTCAGCAGATAGGTCCACCGCCGAAAATGCGTTGAACACTTTGCACCGTTCCGAAATCTCGCTTACCAGATTGTTCAGCTCAGCCTGAGTTCTAGAGACACGAGCCTCCAGCTCCTCGACAGCTCGGCGCTCATACTCGGCGGAGTTGCCGTTGGCTCTCATCCCATCTCGGGTACGCTGGACGTCAAACTGGTTTTGCAGAAGCTGCTCGCGCAAGCTTCTTTCCATCTGCTTCATCGTGAGAATGACCCGCCGTCGTTTAGTAACCTGTTCCAGGAAGGTGCTGAAATTGACGTCACTGAAGTTCTGCCCGAGAGCCCAACTCAATTCAGGTAGCTCGACGCTTTCGAAATTCTCCAGCCAAACATCTTTGGCGCTTTCTCTTTCATCAGGTACCACAAGCGATGCCGAACCCGAAGGGGGCAGCTCCAATCTGAACCGTTGATAGCTGTCGGTAGTTTCGATGGGGGTGTCGTTTCCCAAATATACCGATTGCGATTTGATGGGATGATCGATAAAGACGATTTTCTTGCTGTCCGTCACATTATGCAAGGTGTATGTTTTGGTGTTCTGTTCTTTGAAGTCGAAGTAAAGATGCCCATGGTAGGCGCGAACACGCCATATGGGTGTAGAATTCTGCTCTCGTTGCACCGATGCCCGAACGCCTAGATCGACCGCATAAACGATCGAGCGCGCATCGTCAGGTTTGAGTACTTCCAACCAGGCTTCGCCAACATAGGCGCTGGCATCGAAGATTGTCAGAGGTCCAGCCGGCAGGGTCAGCCCCGTGTCGTTACGGAGCCGTACCACAGCGCTAGGGAACTCACCGTTTCGCGTCCCATCGTATACGGAGAGAGCTCCTCCTTCTATCGCCTTATCGAGAAACTGGACAAGAGCGGACCCATTTTTTGGCACCGTCACTGGTGCTTCGATCTCGAACCGGAACAAATCCGTATTTTTCTCGAAACTCTCGGATGCATCAGCATCGACTTCCTGTCCACCATGGAATGCATCAGGCTTGCCATTCTCATCAGGCTCAACCGCCGGCGCTAAAATCTGAGATGAAGCTGGCGACAACTTGGGTGATGACGCCGTCCAGTCCGACAGGTCGCGCGACGAGCTTTTGGGAGCAGCGCTGTGCAGTTTCAATTTCACATCAGTCCAATCTTCGTCCTGCCCATTCTCAACGAGGGCATGTCCCAAAATATTCAGTTCGCCGCCGTTGAGAGTGAGTCGATAACTTGCTTTCCAGGTTGGGCAGGGAACCGCGTACGAAATCGAAAGTGTACGCTCGTCTTCATCATTGATGCGCACTCTCACTGCTTGCCGATCTTTCTTGCGACAACCTTGCAGCAAAAGCTCTAACTGAGTACTGATTTCATCGGCAAGAGAGGAATCGTTGATAGCTATGTTTTTAATCGTGGGAATAGCCAGCCAGCGAACAGCCTTCTCTTCCGTATAAATGACTATCTGCTGTTCGACAAAGGTTTTGTCTTCCAGAACCTGGACGCTCTCGTTGCTACCAAGAACACGTCCTGACACTGTCTCCCCGCCAGACGACTCCAGAGTTACGGGCGCTCCTTTCAACCTGGCAATCAGTTCGACAAGATTGCCGCAGCCCTTCAGTTCCAGGCCAAAATCGGAGACCTGCGACTCGACAGACTTTGTCTCGCAACTGATGGAGCCGATGCTGCGTCCCTCTTCAGATGATACCTGCAGCGACTTCAACATAGCATTCAGCTGTCCGTCCCCGCACCCCAGCTCGATTTCACCCGGTCCCTTAAACTTCCCCGACCGCTCGAAGAAACCAATCCCGTGTTTAAACAGGCACACGGACTTGAGCGGAACCGAATTCTTATTCTTCTTGCGAGACATTCTCTCGATGACTCCACTAACGTTTTTAGTAAAAAGGGAAACGCTTATATTCGAGATTTACCACTTGGAGAACAATTCAAATACCAAAGGTCAAGGAGATAGAGAAATCCCGCACCTACAACAAAAAATCCCACGCCTGCAGCCATTCAGGCAGACCTCCCCCCTCCTCCAACAGTGCCTGACGGACAAGTCAAAAATCGCCCGCCGACCGGTGAATCCATGAGCCCAGCCTGGTTCAGCCACCTACGCCCCCGGCTGGGAAAAGTCAACCGAATTCGGTTGACTTTCCAAATCGACATGCTCGCATCGGATTTAAGGTGGTTGTCACGACTTGGTCACGGCGGGGAGGCGATCATAGTGTTCACCGATTCGTCTCAGTGCAATATTCAAAACCAATGGACTAAGCCATGCCTGCATCCGCATCGCCATTCAATCAGCTCATTACTAATCGCGCCAACTCCTACCAGGTCAATAAGCTGGGGTCAGGTTTTGCTGCTTCTCCCGTACTTCGGAAGATAAAAGCCGGACCGGGCGAGCTGCAGTCTTTCGAGCCGCCAGTTTCGGCTCCAAGAATACTCTCGACCGAAAAACCAACACCTGGGGTGTTTCAATCACCAATTCGGGCCAAAGGCAAGGAATTCTCTTGTGAGCCACCGGCGACCAGGCGGCTCATGGATGGAGAGAATAAGCAACGAGAAGCGGTCAACCGCAAGCTCAATGCTGCCGACGTGCCTCTGAACTCCCTGAGTGAGCCCGTCAAGAACAACGCCAAATATCTTGCTGACCTGATCAACAGGTATTATCAGCAACTGATGGGCAGCAGCACAGCATCAGACCTCGAACTGGCTCTGCGCAAACAAAAGTCGGCAATGGAAAAAATCGAGGAGATAATTGCTATTACTAGATCCTCATGTCTCGACCAGGTCCTTGCCTGCGCCAATGCCCAGCTCCTGGCTTCTAACTTGAAAGTCGTAACCCTGCAAGGTCAGGTTTGGATAGGTAAACGCGAAAACGCGAACGCCCCCTTCTACATATCAACCATCGTTAGAACATCCAAGCACAACCCTTACAGCAGTTGATGTGTGGGATGTAATAAAGAGTAGAAAGCAAAAAGCCTCAGGCATTGAAGCGCTGAAGCTAGTTTGGAAAATATGGGCCATCCAAGACTCGAACTTGGGACCTCACCCTTATCAGGGGTGCGCTCTAGCCACCTGAGCTAATAGCCCGTGTTAACCCGGATTATTCATTATCTCGTTAATTGGGGACAAAAGCAAGTTGACCTCGTTCCAATTGTTTCAACCCTGTCATCCGGACGCAAACAATAGGTTATGGTATTGGTGATGTCTGGTCTGAGCGGAGATGTTCATGAAGGTTCGAAAACTATTTGGGCGCAAACCATTTGGGTCCCTGTTTGCGTCAGTCGTACTCCTGAGTACTGGCGCTCACTCTGCGGGGGCCCTTGAAGATTCGCACGATTACAACAATGTCACCGTTGCTCAAGCACCGCCAAAAACAGAAGGCGGTCAGCAAGAGGGCATCAGCGACACCGAGATCCAAATCGGATCGTGCATCGCCCAGACTGGCACTCTTCAAGAGCGGGGACACGAGATAGCCCGCGGGGCAAACACCTACTTTTCCTTCGTAAATGACAACGGTGGTATCAACGGCCGCAAGATCAAGCTCACCGTTTGCGACGACGCTTATCAGCCAGAAAAAGCGATTGAGTGCTTCAATAACTGCCTCAAGAACAAAGTTTTCGTCGGCGCATTTTTTGCCGGCTCAGCCCCAATTTCAAAATACGTACGAATGGGTGACTCGAACAAGCTGCCCTTATTCGGCTTCTGCACAGGAACTCCAGTGGTTTACGAGTTCCATCCTACTGAATTTGTGTTGCGAGCATCGTATGTTGACGAGATCCACCGGCAGATTCAGGAGTTGCAAGAGAACCGAGGGCTTAAACGAATCGCCATTCTCTATCAGAATGACGCCTTCGGCGCCGCCATTCGAGCCAACGCAATCAATGAACTGAAAAAATACAATCTGGCACCAGTGGCGGAGGCATCGTATTCAAGACTGACGGCCGACATAGACGAGGCGTTCAACAAGATCAAAGAGTCGAATCCTCAAGTCGTGATCATGGGCGCGATTTCAGACGCCCTTAAGGCCATTATCAAAAAACGGGCCGAGAACAAATGGAACGTTGTGTGCATCTGCCCATCGATCGCAACCGACTACGTCCAAGAGGCAGGCAGCGACAGTGACGGAATCATCATTTCTCAGGTGGTGCCCGCCATTGACAGCAAGATTTCAGCCGCCGCTACCTATAACAAACTGCGGAAGAAATACACTCCGGATGCCCCGCCAAATCTCAATGCCTTCGAGGGTTTTATCAACGCCATGGTGCTGACCGAAGCGCTCAAAGAAACTGGTAGGGATCTAACCAAAGACAAGTTCGTCAAAACCATGGAATCGATACGGGACAAGGATTTCGGACTTGGTCCAAGCTTCAAAGTCGGCTTCAGTCCAACCAATCATGTCGCCTGGGGCAGCAGTTCAGTCTACTTTCAGATCGCCAGAAACGGCAAACTGGAAACCATGTCTTCATCCGACTGGAAGTCGGTTCTTAAGACAATCAAGTAAGTCTGACGACGATCTGGATCAAATTTCAGAACTGCATCAAACTCTGCTCAGTTTGCCGTACCCACAACTTTCTTAGTCGCCATGAACGATTTCCAATTGGTTACGTTATCGAGCTTGCCGCCTTTCAGCGCCGTCCAATAAACACCACCGGAAAATCCTTCATGATTTTCGTGGCTGTAGCTGATCTTGAACTTCGGACCCAGTCCGACATCCAAGTTGTGAATCGATTCCATCGCTTTGATAAATCCGTCCCGAGTCAGTTCTCGCCCCGACCGTTTCAACCCCTCAACCACCACCATGCCGATAACGAATCCTTCGAATCCACTCATGGTTGGCTCGGCGTGGTTGTACTTCTCTTCAAGCTTTTTATAGAGCTGAACTGTAGGAAGCTTGTTCTGGGTCAACGGAATCACTTGAGTGATGATTGTGCCATCAGCCTTTCCTTCCGCCTCTTTCATCAACAAGTCTGTGCCAACCGAAAAAGCTACCAACTGAACATCTCTTCCCATGTCGGCTCTTTTTTCTGCCAATAGTGACAGAGCATCACCAGCGACAGCGAGAATAACCGCATCTGCTTTTGTGTCAGCGATCTGCTTGATGATCGGCTCGAAATTGTGGGTCAAACGCGGTAGGGAGATCTCCGCCACTGGCTTGGCGTTGAACTTCTTCAATGCCTTGAGGGCGCCTTCTCGACCGGTGGCTCCGTAGGCGTCATTCTGGTAGACGACCACAACTCGTTTGGCTCCCAGAGAGTTCAGGAGGGTGTCTACTTGCTCTGCCGCCTCGGCGAAATAACCAGCCCTGACCTGGAACACGTAAGGATTGACGGGGTTTGTAATGAAGTCACCGCCTGTAGAGAAGCCTACCGCCGGCATGCGATTGGCTTCCGCCATCTTCACATATTTGGTGGCAGGGGCGGTGCCCTGAAAGAGGGCTCCCATGAATACTTTGTCTTTAAGATTAGCGTTGAAACACTCGATCGCTGCATTCGCATCATATTTGTCGTCGCAACTGATGAGCTTTATCTTGCGTCCGTTAATGCCACCTTTATCGTTGATATAGTCGAAGTAGAGGCGGCCGCCTGCCACAACCTGGCTGCCTCTTTCCTTCATCTGACCGGAAAGAGGTGCACACGACCCAATCAAAATTTCGTTGCTTGTTATTCCGATTGTCTGCTCGAACGGCTTGTCAGCCGCAATGCCGGCTACAGGCGCCATGACCTGTGTCAGCAGCAACGTGGTCAACAGTAGAGCTTGGTTTCTTGAAAGAGGCACCATAACTACCCCCAAAGGACAAAGGTTTCCTAATTACAGCATACCCCCGTAATTGGAATGTGACTTTGCTCTGGGCGCAGATCGGGTGCTCAGGCTGATAACACTATTTTCATAATGATGACTTGCAGTGACGGCCGGATCCCGGAAATCCAGTTAGGACTTCGCTATCACGGCTTCGAGAGCCGCCTGGGGGAGGGCACTGACGATTAGGTAATCTCTTCCGTTTTTTGTCCAAAATGCAAAGTTGTAGTCTTTGCGAGTACCAAAAGCGACCTGCCGGCCAGAAACCATCTTCCTGTCTACCGCACCCTGAGCCGATATGCCTCCGGCATAAGATTGATAGCACGACATTCTCTCTTCTCCAGTTGGTGTCGATCTGGCAAAGTCGAAGCGAGCAATCGTGCTCGTGGCACCGTTCTTATATAAGGACGACCGCTGCATATTCCAACCGGGCAAGCTCAAAAACTTCAGATCATAACCCAGCAAAGACGCCAGTGACTCTTTGTTTGCCACTGGCTGTGCCGATTCCGGATTATTGAGATCATCGACAAGAACTGACGCCGCAATTGTCGGCAGAGTTTTGTTCTCATTGATATGGCTGAGCTTGGGCATACTTACAATTCCCAAAACGAGCACTGCTGCCGCTATTGCGGGCAGGGCCAGCCTTAGCTGATGTTGCTTGGGTCGGCTTTGTGAGTCATTACTGATGAGTTCACCAATTCGGGTCCGGGCGTCGACCGGAAGTGTTACCACTTCTTTCAACTGCCTGAACTGGGCTCGCATCGACTCCCGCTCATTCCATTCATCGGCACACGCATTGCATTCTTTCGTATGCTGCATTACGAGTGCAGTGTCTTTCGTGTCGAGAGCACCATCGGACAACAAATCGAGCAGCGTTTGCGCTTCAGAGCAGTTCATTGGACTTCTCCTCTTGTTTTTTTCGGGGAGCTTGGGATTCGCCAGTTGGTTTCTTCAGTTTTGTACGCAGTTGTCTTGCCCGAAAGAGCCGTGACATGACAGTACCGACCGGCATATCGAGAACCTCGGCAATTTCTTGATAGGTGAGATCTTCAATCTCGCGCAACAGAAGCGGCTGCAGCATCACCCCCGGAAGCTCGCGGAGAGCCTGCAAGAGAGCGGGACTTATCTCATTCAGTTCCATTTGGAAACCAGGGTCACCAGCCGCCCGCATGTCATTAGGCTGCATCTCGATCTCTTCCAGATTCTCTTCGAAGTTCTCCGTGAGCGGTTCTCGCCTACGCTCGCCCAATTTGTCGTTGATAACATTGATCATAATTTTCGTCAGCCACGCTTTCGCATTTGTATCACGCTTAAACGTGTGAAACGAACGGTATGCCTTCAAGTAGGTTGACTGAAGCGCATCTTCAGCATCTTCCTTATTACGCAAACGATAAAAGGCAAACCGAAACAACGACTCGGCAAACTGCCAAGTTGT
>Ga0206838_10017_pt1 | contig 61954 bp, 64 predicted proteins | sample Alteio_BWOrgCont_26_FD_152879 | JGI IMG/M metagenome (GOLD analysis project Ga0206838, IMG submission 152879) | Enriched cells from forest soil in Barre Woods Harvard Forest LTER site, Petersham, Massachusetts, United States -... | ecosystem: Environmental > Terrestrial > Soil > Temperate forest >...
CCTCTATTTAAGATGTGCGTTACAATAGTTAGAATTAAAGTGTTTCCTGAGACGAGAAAGAAGTGATGGATTTTTTCAGGAACAATGCCAAATGGATAGCCGGTGGCATTGCGGCAATATTCTTGATTGCCACTTTTGTCCCTGTTCTGATGGCACTTTTGTCAAAGTAACCTAATGAGTTCTCAATGCGTTTTAAGCTTGTTGTTCTTTTAGCTTTACTATGGGGGATGTTTGCGCCATGGACCTTTGTCCAAGCGCAAAATCTGCCTCACCTGGAGCAGAAGCGGAAAACCAACCTGCAGCAGATTCAGCGCATCCGGGCTATCAAACAGCAAATCATCCACCAGGAAAAAAAACGTCACCTATAACATTCTGAAAAACCAGAAGCGGCTGGAAACCAGTAAAAGCTCGATGGAATCCCAGCAACATCTCATGCAGCAAACCAAAGGCCAATTAAACCAATTGGAAACCTCGTTGGATATTGCGCTCGTGGATCAGCAACAACTGGCCCACCAGGTGGGTAAACGCATGAGAAGCCTTTATATGGGTGAGCATACGGGATTTTTGAGGATGTTACTTGAAACTGCTGATTTGTCTACGCTTTTGGACCGTATTTATTACAAACAGCGGATTTTACTGCAGGACCGGAGGTTATATACGGCCTATATTGCCAAAACCAAGCTTCTGGAGGTCCGGCGACAAGATCTGGTAGGCCAAAAAACCCAGTTGGCAGAAACTTTAGACCGTATTCAATCGTATCAAAGCCAGTTACAAGAGGCGATGGTGCTGGATAAAATGCTGGTTCACAAACTCCAGACCAGTCGAGAGGCGTATGATACAGCTGAAAACCAATTGGAGCAAGAATCATTTAATATTCAACGGGAAATCCAATCAATGACCCGCCAGGGTGGGGCTGTGATTGGCAGTACGGGCCGGTTTATTATGCCGGTTCTGGCGGCCATAACCTCAGGGTTCGGGTACCGGTTTCACCCCATTTTCCATACCACCCGATTACACAGCGGTGTTGATTTTGGCGCCGGTTATGGCGCCCCCATCCGCGCCGCCGATGGCGGCCAGGTGCTATACGCCGGATGGCAAGGCGGCTATGGCAAGACGGTGATTATTAACCATGGCTCTCAAAACGGCGTGAATATCAGTACGCTTTATGGCCATATGTCCGGCACGGCAGTACGTACCGGGCAACGGGTAGAAAAGGGACAAATTATTGGCTATGTGGGGGCCACAGGATATGCCACAGGACCACACCTGCACTTTGAAGTCCGGGTGAACGGTCGCCCGGTGAATCCGATGGGATATTTACACTAAAGTTTTAACATTTCTAAACATATTAACACAATCTTTATATTTATTGTTTTTTTATAATTAGGTAATGTGTGTTCAATAATAACTCCTCTGTTCATAACAGGAGAGTTTAGGAGGACTTTCATGAGTAGTAGTATGATGAGTTTGATGTTGCCGATGATGATGTCATCCATGGGAGGGCAAGATACAGCCGGTACAACATCACAAACCGCGGGCTTGGGTGGCGGTGCCACCACAGGCTTAGCATCCTTGTTGGGAGGCGCCAGTGATGCCGGTGGTTTGACCAGCCCACTTGCAGCATTGGGTGGTTCTTCCTCAGCCCTAGGTGGATATTCCAGCCCCTCAGCCCTGTCAAGTTCCATGGGCTCAAGTGGCAGCAGCGGTGGCGGAATGGGCATGATGATGATGATGGTTTTGATGATGCTGTTGATGAAAGGACAGAATAACAACAATAACACTGGGAACAACAGTGATAACGGAACGTTAGCCAGTAATACGGCTAACAATAATGGCACACCAACAACAACGACAGCTGCCAGCCCCGCAACTACCGATACGGCAACGCTTGCCAGTACGCCCGCAACGACGACTACCGGAACTACGGGAACCACCGCTGCAACCGGTACAGGTACTGCGACCGCTGCAACCGGTACCAATAGTGACACCCAAACTCTTGCCAGTAATACGGCAAACACTAACGGTACAACCACCGGCTAATTATCGAAGAGTGGACGGGGGATTTATTCCCCCGGCTTCTTCCCTAGCTCAACAGATTTAGTATCAGCCTTTTAGGAGTGTTGTGTGATGTTACAAAATCCCTTAGCAAGTTCATACCCCGCTTTGAGTGGCGGCAATACCCAAAGTTTAGCCCTTGCCGGAGGTGCCGGTGGTGGCATCAACCAGGTTCAAAATGCATACGGCAGTAATAACACCCAAAGCCTGGATCTGGACAACTATTTTGGAGGCCCGGTGAATCAACTTCAAAACGCCTATGGCAATAACAACACGCAAAGCCTGGCGTTGGACAACTACGTGGGCGGCCCTGTGACTCAAACCCAAACCGCCTATGGCAATAATAACGTACAAAGTTTAATTGGCGGCCCTTCACCTCTGGCAGGTTCAGGTTTATCTTTACCTGCTACATCCGCTTCTGCGGCTGCGCAGGCCAGTCCTTCCCCGGAAATTCTACCGGAGGAAGAGCCCATCTCGATCCCCACCCCAGTACCCGAGCCTTCTCAGCAACCGTTGAATATTAATATTAATATTCTCGACCGACAAAGAAATGTCGCCCCACGGCAGAATTGCGGTCCCAACCCCTTGCTCTTGGGACTATTCGTCCTGGTTGCGCAAAAAATTCAACAAAACCAAAATAACAACAACAACAACAACAATAATAATGACAATAATCAGAACAACAATTCTTGTAACAATTCTTCGTCAAATACTAGCAATCAAACTTGCAACACCGGTGCTTCAACCGGCAGCGGCTGTAATAATAACAGCAGCACAGCCAGTACAGGAAGTACAGGCAGTGCTTCTACCTCAGCTGCAGCAGGTGCATCCGCCTAGTTCGTAAATTTTAAAATCGCTTTTATATGAGTTTGTTTTGGGGCGTCCCCAACAAGCTGATATAACCCTGACGCAACTCTCGATTTCCCGATTCCAACGCTCAATAACGCTCTCCTGAACTTCCTCTCTTTTGTTATAAAAAGAGAGGATTTTTTTGTCTGATTCTAAAGATTTACTTAATCGCCGCATCAAAGTCTTATAGTTTGTTTTTATATATATGTGTGGTTTAAAAAAGAATAGCTGTTAAACCCGCGATAAGCTTTGAAGTTTCTCCTTAAATATGTCTGTCCTTTTTCTTCCCGGTCTCAACACCCGGGATTTTTTATAGGGTACAATTTCCCCATGACACAAAACACATTGGTGACTATCGGCAAAATTACCAGTCCTTACGGGTTACAAGGGGCTGTGTTTGTTAAACCCAATAATACACACCCCAATTGGGTGGGACATTTAAAGCATGTTTTTTTATCCCATGAGCCCATGCAGGTTAAAAATAGCCGCTATCACACTCAAAAAATAGTCATCCACTTTGAAGGTATTTCTGATCGCACGGCAGCCGAGAAATTGAGAGGACGGATATTACAGGTTCCCGAAGCCGACTTGCCCGCTTTGGCCAAGGATGAATTTTATGTCGATACGCTGGTCGGGTTGACGCTAAAAAGCGCCGACAGCGACAAAATCTTGGGCACCGTTCACGACGTTTTATCTTCTTCGGCAGGCGAGTTTTTGGAAATCACGGTCGAGGGACAAAAAGAACCGGTGCTGGTCCCGTTTCAAACTGTTTTTATTCCAACCGTGGATTTGGAAAACAAAATTGTTTTTGCGCAAGGCTTAGACAGTCTGTTTGACGATGCAGTTTAACGTCATTACCCTGTTTCCCGAGTGCGTGATGCATTATATGTCCACCAGCATCATGGGCCGGGCATGTGAGAAAGGGCTTATCCGGATTAACCCCATCAATCCCCGCGATTTTACCAGCGACCCGCATCAAACCGTGGACGATTCTCCCTACGGCGGCGGACCCGGCATGGTGTTAAGATGTGAGCCTCTTATGAAAGCGTATCGAAGCTTAGGCGTCTCGGGCCGAACACTGATGACCTCTCCCATGGGAAAGCCTTTGACCCAATCGTTTGCAAAACAATTAACCGAATCTGATCCGGTGACGATAATTTGCGGGCATTACGAAGGCATTGATGCCCGGATCATGGACTTAATTCCGGACTTGGAGCTGGTTTCTCTGGGGAATTTTATCCTCACGGGGGGAGAGTTGGCGGCCATGGCCATCATAGACGCCACGACTCGCCTGCTGCCAAGTGTGCTGGGCAAGGATGAATCCTCAGAAGAGGAGTCGTTTAGCGATGGGCTTTTGGAATATCCTCATTACACCCGCCCCCAGGAATTCGAAGGACGGTCGGTTCCGGAGGTATTGCTCTCCGGCAATCATGCCGAAATTGCCCGCTGGAGAAAACAAATGGCGCTTGAAAACACGCAAAAATACCGCCCCGACTTGCTTGAATAGAGTAAAAGGGTAAACTTTTGTAAACACATTTAGCTAAAAAGGCACTTCTCCTCCTTGAGCGGCCTTTTATACTCAGAACAATGGTAATTAAAAGGAACCCCGGATGTTTGTCTTGGCATTAAACCGGAGCCTCTCATATAAGACTTCTATTGCCCAAATTAACTTCGGGACTATACCATTGGAACGGAAATTACAAAATATGGCTGAACGTTTGAAATCTAAACATGCCCAACAGGCAATTGATAATGCTTTTCACTCCTTGCTTCTTGAGCGTCCATCAGCAGGATTTGCACTAATGCTTAAAATGCGTCAGATAGCTTTTGAAGAAATCCCTCGATTAGTGACAATAGAACAGATTGTACAAGCTTTCAATACAATTAGTGAACAAGATTTCGCATTTCTTCGAACTGCAAGTGGAAAAACCCAACCCTCTGTGGATGACAAGACATTATTTCAAAAAAGGCTCGCAATTGATAATGCCTTAATACCTTTTGTATTGGGAAATACTCCTAAGCAAGCAGACAAATCAAAGTTGGAGATAGCACTTAAACCACTTTATGAAGCTGCGATATATTACATCCTAGATGGTGGGAATTAATCCTCCAAAGTCGAGGTATCGCCTTCCGGGAGGCCCAATTCTCTGGCTTTAAGTAGGCGGCGCATAATTTTACCGCTTCGGGTCTTGGGCAGGCTGTCGATAAATTCGATGGCGCGCGGCATGGCATGGGCCGCCAGGACGTTTCTAACGAATTGCTGAATGTCCTGTTTTAATTCTTCGGAAGGCGAGTAGCCGTTTTTCAACGACACAAAGGCTTTGACAACTTCCATACGCTCAGGATCCGGAATCCCAATCACCCCTGCTTCGGCAACCGCCGGGTGTTCAATCAGGGCGCTTTCCACTTCAAATGGCCCAACAAGATGCCCGCCAGTGTTGATCACATCGTCCGAGCGTCCAAAAAACCAGAAATACCCGTCCTGATCCATTGAGGCGCGATCGCCGGTGATGTACCAGCCGTTTTTCAGCTTGGATTGATACATCTCGTCCTTCTGCCAATAGGTTCTAAAAAAAGACGGCGCACTGGGTCTTACGGCCAGATGGCCTTCTTCTCCCGCAGGCAGGGGATTCCACTGCTCGTCAAGAATTGCGGCCTCGACACCCGGGTGGGGTCGCCCCATCGATCCCGGCTTCACCAGCATGACCGGGTAGTTGCAGATATGCATACAGCCTGTTTCCGTCTGCCACCAGGTATCGTGAAACGTATGACCTAAAACCCGCTCTCCCCATGTAATCGCCTCTGGATTCAACGGCTCTCCCACACTCAGGCAATGGCGCAAACTGGGCATGTCAGGCACCTCATCCCCGGCTTTCATCAGCATGCGAATGGCGGTGGGGGCCGTATACCAGACGGTTACTTTGTAATCCTGAATCAAGCGATACCACTGCTCCGCCTTAAAAGGACCCTCATATACCACCTGGGTCGTCCCCCAAGCCCAGGGGCCAAACATCCCGTAAGACGTCCCGGTGACCCAGCCCGGATCGGCGGTACACCAGTAGATATCGGTTTGCGGGTGCAGATCCAGAACATACTTGGCCGTTGCAGCCTGGCTGATGACCGCCGCATGGCGGTGAACCGCGCCTTTGGGTTTTCCCGTGGTCCCGGAGGTGTAATGAATAATACTCAACGTATCGGGATCGGTATACGGGACGTCAAAGGTTTCCGGCAAATTTTTCGGATCATATAGAACCTCATGCGGTAATGGAGAGGTATAGTCCCCTTTTCGATCAATCACAATCACTTTTTCCACGGAGGGGCATTCCGGCAAGATGGCATCAATCCGGTTTTTTAAGGCTGGGGAAGTCACCACAAAACGGGCCTGGCAATCCTGGACCCTGTCTTTGATAGCATCCGGCCCGAACGCGGCAAAAAGCGGCCCGACGATGGCCTGGTTTTTCAAGGCACCAAAAACAACGATGTACAATTCCGGAATGCGCTCCAAAAACACAAAGACCCTGTCTGCCGGCTTTAACCCAAGGTTTTTCAGAAAATGCGCCGCCTTGCTGGTCTCACGCTTGAGATCGCCAAACGTATAAATTTCACATTGGCCAGTTACACTTTCCCAGATGAGAGCCGGACGGGCCATCACCTCCGGTGGATGACCATCAATACAAACCGTGGCCTTGTTATACCCAGTAGATCCAGGCAGGCCCAATTCCTGGGCAGTCTGCTCCCAACGATACGTTTGACAGGCCTGATCATAGTCTTCTAAATTCGGCTTCAACGCAGTAATCCCGACTCACTGTCATCTCTTTATCTTAAGAAGTGTAAATTTTTTGGTCCATTTGGGCAATCACCCGCCATGACCCACCTTAGTTTAGAATACGCAAAACGGAGACCCCACTCAAATGAAAATTCCCGCCTTTTCCCCCTCTTTTTCCGGAAAACACAACGGTTTGGTAGTCATGGACAATTCAAAGAAACGAGCAGGGGCAATTACAGTGAGGGACATGGAGTGGATTAAGGCCCTTCTGGAAGAATTGTATTCAAAAAAAGAATTAAAGACATTTAAACAAAGTAAGGCGTCCGTTCAAATTTTAGGAACTACCCCTAAAAATACGGACGCTATTGATATAACTTTTCATGCCTACTACCGACAAGCAGGAGGAGGACCCATAACGTTTGAGCGCCATGGAAATACGGCAGGCTTTCACCCTACAACAAGTCCTCGTCAGGGTTTAATATGGGATGAGGGGAAAAAATACTATCGCCAAAAACGGTATGATTAAACGGTAAATTGTGTCGGGACCGGTTTTGAATATAAGTCTTGAAGTTGGCGCATGTCGTTTTCACTCAACATCACGTTGCGCCAACCCTGGTGATGCATCACGTCTTTTTCCCCGTTGCTGTGCTCCAACCCCAAGGCATGGCCCAACTCATGAAGCATCGTCGTGTACAGCCGGGCGTGTTCGCTTTCCGTGGTTCGCAACAGCGTAATCTTTACCTGCTTAATCCAGCAGGGAGGATGAATCTGTCTATCGTTGTGGCCCAGTTCATAGGGCCGTCCGAATACGGGCTCGTCGGACCAGACCAGTTGGATATCGGCATGCTTGACATTGGAGGTGACGGTAAACCGAATGAGCCCCCCGGAGGCCGCCTGCCATGCATAGCATGCCTGCCTCAGCAACTTGTTGGGTATGGATTGAAACGCACCTTGCAAGCCTACGCGAAGGGTTTGCATATGTTCCGGGTGCCAACGGACCCACTGGGTTTGAGCTTCTCCCTCTTCCCGGCACCATGCCTCCAGGGCCTCAATGGGATTGAGCAACCCGGGCAATGTATTGGCGGGCGTAACCGATTTTTCAAGGACATAGTTGGGATTTGCCACACGCGCACGATACGTCGGCCGATAACCGGCCTGCTGTGCCGGATCGAACAGGTTATATAGATTCGGGCGAATGGGTTTACTCATTTGTCATGAGTGTCGGCATACTCAAACTGAACTTGAAAAATTTACAAACCGAAACCCGGCTTAAAATCCCGTTATACTTTGCTTAAGAAATCGGAGGCCGCCGCATCAGTCATTCGGCTTCATTCGATCGTCAAACAGGCACACAATTTTCTATTACCTCAAAGATAACAGTTGATTTTTGCGAAGCGATTTCTCTATACTGTCCTGTGTGGGGGCGACCCTTCCCACTTCCATTTATAACTTCAATCGTGTTTTGAACGAGTCAGGTTTGGGTACTAGTGGAGGTTCATTCCAAATGAAAATGACCTTGAAGCAAGGGGATTTAGAAAATATCATCCTGAATGCACTTTGGGATTTGGAGAGTGAGGCACATCAAAAAATATTCGTGGGAGATATTCAGGAAAAAATCAAAGTCAACCGATCCGACTCTAAGGCCTGGGCCTATACCACCGTAAAAACCGTTCTGGATCGACTCGTCGATAAAGAAATTGCGGTGCGTGAAAAAGACGGGAAAAAATATCTCTACAGTTCCGTTTTAAAACGCGATGAAGCAGGGGCGTTGGCCTTGAGTAAACTCATCCGGCAGTATTTCAGAAACGATATTACCGACTTGGAACATTGCTTGGATCGGGTCAGAGATCAGTTTCAGTCTTATACGCCTGTTGTAACCCCCAAGCGTGAGCTGGTGACTAACACCCGTTAATGTGACGAGCCTTTCACATTTTTCAATTCTGGCGGATATCGAAACCCCGATTTCGTTATTTCACAAAATCAATCATGACGAATCGATGGGATTTCTGTTGGAAAGTAACGAAGACGACACCCGATTGGCGCGATATTCGTTTATGGGGATTGCACCGGCTAAAACCATTGCCTTTAAACATGGGGAGGCGACCGTCACCCATCATCGGACGGGGCAGGTAGAGACATTCCCTTTTGAAAATCCCTTGCATTTGCTCCAATCACAATTGGGAAATATCCAAAAAAAATCTTCCGAATTCCCTTTCACCGGTGGTTTGGTAGGCTATACCGGTTACGGCGCAACTCGCTATTTTGAACACATCCCTCAGCAGTCCACCGATCCGTTTGACGTTCCGGAAGGATGTTATGGCTTATATGACAGTGTGATTGTCTTTGATCATCTTTATCGCCGGATTCATTTTCTGTCCCATCAACCGCCGGAGGACGCCCGCCACTTATGGCAAACCATGCAGGCAAAGCTTAAAACGTCACCGGCCTTAATGCCCCTCTCCGCAGAAAATATAGAAAATGCCGTGTTTGAAAAAACGCATGGACCTTTTACGCAAACATCCTATTGTGAGGGTGTTGAACAATGCAAAGCCCTGATTCGACAAGGGGAGCTTTTTCAAATTGTGCTTTCCCAGCGCTTCAGCATGCCGGTGACGACCAATCCCATCCATATTTACCGGGTCATTCGGGCCATTAATCCTTCTCCCTACTCTTATTTTCTCAAGTTTCCGGAATTTTTCTATCTGGGTGCCTCACCGGAAACCTTTGCCCGGTGTGAAAACGGTCAAATGATGGTGAAAGTATTGGCCGGAACCCGTCCGCGGGGACAAACCGAAGCCGAAGACGAGGCCCTGATGCAAAGCCTGATCACCGATGAAAAAGAATTGGCCGAACATCGCATGCTGGTCGATTTGGGCCGCAACGATCTGGGGCGCGTTTGTGAACCGGGCTCTATCGAGTTGGGAGACATCGCAACCGTCACACGCTACACCCATGTGATGCACCTGGCGACCCGGGTCAGCGGAAAACTAAAAGCCGATAAAACTGCGTTTGACGCGTTTCAAAGCGTCTTCCCCCGAGGAACGGTGAGCGGTGCACCCAAAATTCGGGCCATGCAACATCTGGCCAAACTGGAGCCCGAACAGCGGGGTATTTATGCCGGAGCCGTGGGGTATTTTGATTTCAACGGCAATATGGACAGTGCCATTGCCATTCGCTCGGTTCTGGTGAAAGAGGGGCAGGCCCATGTGAACGCAGGGGCAGGGATTGTCTACGACTCCGACCCGATTTCCGAATATCAGGAAACCCGCAACAAGGCCAAAAGTATTTTAAAAGCGGTCCAGCTGGCAGAGGGGGAAACCCGCCCGTGACGATTCTGTTGATCGATAACTACGACTCCTTCACGTACAACTTGTATCAATACGTGCAAGAGCTCTCCGACACCTCGGTCACCGTGGCCCGAAACGATAAGCTGAGCCTTGACGAAGTAAAAAAACTAAACCCCAGCCATGTTATTTTATCCCCTGGCCCGGGACATCCCGGCATTGCGACCGACTTCGGCATTTGCGCCGATATCATTCAAGAACTGGATTGCCCGATATTGGGGGTCTGTTTAGGCCATCAGGGTATTGCGCATCATTTGGGCGGGCAGGTTGTTCCGGCGCCGGAAATCAAACACGGCAAAACCAGCCAAATAAAAATTATCGAGCCCTCCCTTTTATTTAAAGGCATCTCCAATCCGTTTACCGCCATGCGGTATCATTCCCTGGTCGTGTCCGACGAAAACCTGCCGGAGACGCTTTTAGTCACTGCCCGAGAAACCCAGCAAGGCCTCATCATGGCCCTTCAACACAAAACCCGGCCACTCTACGGCATCCAGTTTCACCCGGAATCCATCGGCACGCCGGAAGGCAAGAAAATTTTAGAGAATTTTCTGATTCATTGCGGTGTGTAAATTTTCATGACCTCAGTAATTACTACAATAAATCTTCTGTGGTTAAATTGAGAAGATTCAATATCGACAAGGAATGATCGATGTTCGTCACAGCCCTCACCGTTCGTTTTTCAAAGCAACAGAGTGCTGCCGTAAGGCTATCCGAAAGAGAGACCGAAGCGCTCTTTGAAATTAGACACAGGGGTTATACGTGCGTAACGCTGACAAGAAACTTAGACGGGTCTACAGCTCAAAATGTGACATCTGCTGTATTCACAGACAGAGACGATCCAAAACCTTACTTAATGTGTTTCGCCTATCCGGCTCAGGAGATAGATCAGGCTAGAAGCGGTTATACCCTTAAGTTAAGGCGGTCGGGAAAAATCTTTGTTGTAAAGGATCGCCAAATTGTAGATTTTCTGACTGATGAAGAAAAGAATCTTGTTCAATGGTTAAAGCGTGTGGCACATAATTTTCCAGTAACATGAATAAGGTATGCTGGATACTGCCCAAATTGAGGATTTCCTGAATCTCCGCTTGCCCGAAGCCCAGACGCTTGAAATATTAGCGGCTTTAACCCCGGAGAATATCACGCTGCCGCTCTTGAAACAGATTATAGATGCCATGAAGCCCATGGCCTTGGCCATCCCAACCCTTTCAACAGCGGTGCTGGATTGCTGCGGGACCGGCGGGAGCGGCGTGAGTCATTTTAATACCTCTACCGCCAGTGCCTTTGTTTTGGCCGCAGGCGGCGTGCCGGTCGTCAAGTTTGGAAACCGGGCCATGTCGAGCCTCAGCGGAAGTTTCGATTTTTTGGAAGCCCTGGGACTTCCCGCAGAGATCCCGTTGGAACGTCTTCCCGACATACTGGAAACATGGGGGGTTGCCTTTTTATATGCACCGCAATGCTATCCGGCGCTGGGCCGGTTTAACGCCCTTCGTCGGCAACTGGGCGTTCGGACCGTGTTTAATTTCATCGGGCCGTTGTTGAATCCCGTTAACCCGGCGTTTCGGGTATTGGGCGTGTCCCACCCCGGCATGCAGACCATGCTGGCAGAGTATTTGACTCAGCACACCCAAAAAGCCCTGGTAGTAAGAGGTGAGCCGACACTGGATGAAATCAATCCAAACGGCAAAACCATGCTGGTTGAAGTTTTTTCTGATCAAATCACCCAACGAATTTTTGACTCCCAGCACACCACGGTTTATCAACCAACTGACAATGCCCTGCTCTTTGAAAAGATCATCGCAGGGGAAGAAACAGACTCATGGGCACATCGGGCAATTTGTTTGAATGCCGGGGCCGGGTTTTATGTGGCTGGAAAAACCGACTCGATAGAAACGGGTGCAGAGCTAGCTGCTGAGTTGATAAAAGACCATGACGTTCAAGCCGTCTTATCTCAGTGCAGGAGGGCATATGCCGATTTTGGATGAGATAGTCGCTCATAAGCGCCAGGAGATTGCTTTTAAAAAATCCCATTCGCCTTTATATGCCGTTTTTCCCTTGGCTGAGCCTTTATTTGAAAAAGCCTTACCGGGACTAATCTTGGAAATAAAACCGGCGTCGCCTTCCTCCGGCATCATGCAACCTGTCGTTAATTTAGAAAAACTGTTAAATATCTATAACCAATATGCTTCAGCCATTTCAGTCCTCACCGATGAAAAATATTTTCAAGGCAGTGTTAAATTATTGACGGATGTACTTCAACAAACTCCTCATCCGGTATTGTGCAAAGACTTTATACTGGATCCGTATCAGATTGATGAAGCCCGGCAAGCCGGTGCGCATGCCATTTTACTGATCGTCAAAATACTCAAAGATCATGAATTGGCTGACCTGTTTCAACATGCTGAGAAACTGGGCATGACAGCCATGGTGGAGGTTCAAAACGAGGCGGAGCTTTCCCGAGCACTGTCGCTTCATCCCCGGTGTATTCTGATTAATAATCGCAATCTGGAAACCTTTGAAATTAACTTTGACACCACCCGGCAACTCGCTCCCTTGATCCCCAAAGACATCATTATCATTTCCGCAAGCGGAATTGAAAAGAGAGACGATATCCGCCAATTGCTGCCGTATGCCTCATGTTTTTTAATTGGCTCTGCGTTAATGAAAGCCCCTGATTTAGAAAAAAAGCTTCAGGAATTGACCGCATGACCCCCAAGATAAAAATCTGCGGAATCACCTCCGTTCATGATGCTGAATTGGCTTTGGAATGCGAGGCAGATTATCTGGGTGTTATTTTTGCCGATTCTCCCCGGCGTGTGGCAATTGAGACTGCCAAAGAGATTTCTAAAATGGCAACACCCCTGGTGGGAGTATTTCAGAATCAGCCCTTATCGTTTGTTCAAGAGGTTTTAGCCGAGGTGAAGCTGGATTTTGTTCAGCTTCATGGGGAAGAATCACCGGAGTACTGCCAAACTCTTCCTCTTCCAGTGATTAAGGTTTTTACGGCCCATTATCCGCTTGATTGGGATAGAATAGGCCCATATCAGCAGGTAGACTTTCTAATGCTCGACAAACCCCATGATTATTTGGAACAGGCAATCACTTTTTTTAAAGAAGAAAGGGACCAGTTGCCACCGGTTTTTTTGGCGGGCGGATTAAATGCTGAAAACGTCAGTATGTTCATCCAAAGCGCTCAGCCTTATGCCGTGGATGTGGCCTCCGGCGTGGAATCCGAGCCCGGCATTAAAGACCCCCAGAAATTACAGGCCTTTTGCCAGGCGGTTCAACGCTTATGATGAAATCGCTGGGATTTTTTGGACCCTATGGCGGGATTTATGCACCCGAATCCTTGATGCCTGCGTTGGAAGAGCTGGAAACAGCCTTCTTGAAATTCAGCCGGGACGAAGCGTTTATGGCGCGGTTTCATCATTTATTGGCGCATTATGCCGGGCGCCCCACGCCACTGTACCACGCGGAAAATCTGTCTCGCCTGTGGGGTGCTCAAATTCTATTGAAACGGGAAGACTTGCTTCATGGGGGCGCTCATAAAACCAATAATGCGCTGGGTCAAGCCTTATTGGCCAAAGCCATGGGTAAAACGCGTTTGATCGCAGAAACCGGCGCAGGCCAGCATGGCGTGGCCACGGCCATGGCGGGCGCACTACTCAATATGGAAACCGAAATCTATATGGGCGAAGTGGACATGGCCCGCCAACAACCCAATGTGTTTCGCATGCAACTCTTAGGCGCCACCGTCCATCCCGTGACCTCCGGCTCCAGAACATTAAAAGACGCCATTAACGACGCCTTGCGCGATTGGGTCACCCACGTCAGAACCACGCATTATTTGCTAGGCACCGTGGCCGGGCCGCATCCGTTCCCGACGCTGGTGAAATTTTTCCAGCAGGTGATCGGTAACGAAGCCCGAAAGCAATGTCTGGAACAGTTTAACGCGCTTCCAAACTATGTGGTTGCTTGTATTGGGGGTGGTTCCAATGCCATTGGTATCTTCAACACGTTTTTGGACGATGAAACCGTTCAGTGTGTCGGCATTGAGCCCGAGCATGGCGCAGTACTGGCCCATGGAACGATAGGCGTGCTCCACGGGATGAAAAGCTTGGCCATGCAAACACCCGATGGCCAGATTCTAGAAACACATAGCATTTCCGCCGGGTTGGATTATCCCCTGGTGGGCCCTGAACATGCCTATCTCCAGTCCATCGGCAAGGTGAACTACGAAAGCGCCACCGATCAGGAAGCCATTGACGCCTTTCACACCCTGGCTCGGGCCGAAGGAATTTTACCGGCTCTGGAAAGTGCGCATGCCCTGGCCTACGCCAAACGCCTGGGTCGAGATACGATTTTAATTAATTTGTCCGGTCGCGGAGATAAGGATCTGCAAACCGTGATGTCATGGGAGTCTGCATAATGAGCGACCGGTATACTAAAAAATTTGCACTCCAAAAAAAAGCGTTTATCCCGTTTACACTCTTAGGCTGGCCAGACATGGAACACTCGTTTGAGATGATTAAAACCATGATCGATAGTCATGTGTTTGCGCTGGAACTCGGGTTTCCGTTTAGCGACCCGATGTCGGACGGGCCGGTGATTCAAGCTGCTGCATCCGACGCGTTAAACAAGGGATTTACGGTGGATGCCGGATTTGAATTGTTAAAGCAGGTTCGACAGCTTGACGCGGATATCCCCATCGGCTTGTTGGTTTATTACAACTTGATTTTGGCTAAAGGTGCTGAGGCCTTTTTTTCCCATGCCGCTCAAGCTGGTGCAGATAGTATCTTAATCCCGGACTTACCCCCGGAATTGGCGGAAGAAGTGTATCCCTTTGCTCAAAAATACGGGATTCAACTTATTTTTATTGTCGCCCCTTTAACCTCGCCGGAACGGCTCCATTTGATCTTGAACTACGCAGGCGGGTTTTTATATATTGTATCTCGTCTGGGCATTACCGGCACAGAGGCCCGTTATGACGACACCTTAAAAACATTGTTAGCCATGGTGAAATGCCATACCAATCTGCCATGTTGTGTCGGGTTTGGCATTTCAACCCCGGCGCAGGCACAAGCCATGATTGATCTAGGTGCAGACGGCGTGATTACTGGAAGTCGTGTGATTCAACTGGTCGAAGAAAAACAAGATATGAAGGAATTTTTTAAGGAAATGGCCCTATGAATTGTCTGGTCACGGGCGGCGCCGGATTTATCGGATCTCACCTGAGCGAAGCGCTGTTAAAAGAAGGCTATCAGGTCCGGGTACTGGATGATTTGTCCACGGGAAAAACAGACAATCTCTCCGGCTGCTTTCATAAAATTGATTGGATAGAAGGAGACATCTGTGACATGGAAACGGTTCAACGTGCATGTCAAGACGTGGATGCTATTTTTCATCATGCGGCCTTGGCTTCTGTTTATCAGTCTTGCCAGGATCCGGTTCTCACGCACGAGATTAATGTCAACGGCACATTAAATCTATTGGAAGCCGCCCGTCAAAACAAAGTAAAGAAATTTATATTCGTTTCCAGTGCCGCCATCTACGATGCGAATTTAACGGAAGCAAAGCATGAAAAATCCCCATTAAACCCCTTGTCTCCCTATGCTTACAGCAAACTGATGGGGGAAATGTATTGTGAGATGTATGCCCAATTATACGGGTTGAGTACCGTTTGTTTTCGTTATTTTAATGTTTATGGCGCCAGACAAAATCCTGATTCTCCCTACTCGGGTGTGATTTCTATTTTTATCAAAGCCTTACAGAAAGGCCTCTCTCCTTGTGTCTACGGGGATGGACTTCAAACCCGTGATTTTGTTCACGTCAGTGACGTCGTCCAAGCCAATCTTTTGGCGTTACGAAATGAGGCCACCGGGATTTTTAACGTCGGAACCCATCAATCCCATACGATTCTTCAGATATTAGAATACTTAAAGACATCGGCAGACATAGAATTTAAACCGGCCAGGCAAGGCGATCCCCGTCATTCTTTGGCCGATATTACGGAAATTACTCAAAAACTGGGGTTTCATCCTAGGACATTGTTTTCAGAGGGGTTGGCCGAAGTAATGAAAACAACAGCAGAGATCTGCCTGTAACTTCATATTGTTCCCCAGCTTTAAACGTCCGGGATTTTGTAGGATTTTGGTTCGTATCCAATTCTAAGGTCCAGTCCTTGCCACCGGGAACCTCTGGAAGCGTAAACATCACGACATCGTTATATGAATTGGTGATTAAGAGCAAGACATCTGGCTCTCCCTTTAAATGGGTCAGGTGTTTGGCCGAGCGACTATCGAAAAGAATCCCCATGCAAAGCGCCAACGGATCATCCCACTGTTCCTCGGACATTTCTGTTGCATCAGGCGTTAACCAGGTCACGTCTTTAGTTCCGGTTTCCTCGTCAAACTCGCCGGTATAAAAGCGGGCATTGTGCAATAGATGGCTCGCATCGCGTAAATCAATCACACGTTTGGTAAAGTCGATCAGGCTTTTTCCGGCCTCGTCAATTTTTTCCCAGTTGAGCCAACTGATTTCATTATCCTGGCAATACGCGTTGTTATTGCCGTTTTGTGATCGCCCAAATTCATCTCCTGCCAAGATCATGGGAGACCCCTGGGATAATAGGAGCGTAGCCAATAGATTCCGTTTTTGACGCTCACGCAAATCCAGTATATTTTTATCGTCTGTAGGACCTTCTACACCGCAATTCCAGCTTTGGTTATTTGAATTTCCATCCTGGTTGCCTTCACCGTTGGCCTCGTTATGCTTGTCGTTATAGCTGACCACGTCATTTAAGGTAAACCCGTCATGCGCCGTCACAAAGTTAATGCTGGCCCATGGCCTGCGCCCACGGTGATTAAAGAGATCCGAGGATCCGGCCAAGCGGGAGGCAAATTTCGGCAGAGTGCCTTCATCGCCTTTCCAGTATTCTCTGACGGTATCTCGAAACCGATCATTCCATTCGGCCCAACCCGGTGGAAATCCTCCCACCTGATACCCCCCAGGGCCACAATCCCATGGCTCTGCAATCAGTTTGACTTTGGAAAGTGTCGGATCCTGGCCAACCGCGTCCATAAAAAGGCCGGCGGAATTAAATCCGTCTGTTTCACGTCCCAGTACGGTCGCTAAATCAAAACGAAACCCATCCACCTGCATATCGCGCGCCCAATATCTGAGAGAATCCATAACCAGTTGAATGGTTCGAGTATGGCGCAGATCAAACGTATTCCCGGTCCCAGTATCGTTAATATAATAACGCGGATTATCCGGCATCAACATGTAATACGTATGGTTGTCGATACCTCGAAAACTTAAGGTGGGCCCGCGTTCGTTTCCTTCCGCCGTGTGGTTGTAGACAACATCTAAAATAACTTCCAGCCCGGCTTCATGAAATCGGGTGACCATTTCCTTGAATTCAGAAATCTTTCCCGAGGCACTATAACGCTCCGTAGGCGCAAAAAATCCCAGCGTGTTATATCCCCAATAATTTCGAAGCCCCTTATCCAGCAGATAATCGTCATCAAAAAAAGCATGAATGGGTAACAGTTCCACTGAAGTGACACCCAAATCCTTGATGTATTGAATGACCTTCGGTTCGCTTAAGCCGGCATAAGTCCCTCGAAGATGCTGGGACACATCGGGATGCAGTTGGGTAAAGCCTTTTACATGAGCTTCATACAAAATGGTATGCCCCCAGAGCACGGCCGGTTTATTGCTGTTTCTGCGATCAAAGGTCTCATTGGCCACACGGGCTTTGGGCATAAAAGGTGCACTGTCTCTTTCATCAAACGTTAAATCATCTTCAGACTCCAGTTGATACCCAAACAGCGCCGGGTTCCACTGAATTTCTCCAATAATTTCCTTGGCATAGGGATCCAGAAGCAATTTGTTGGGATTAAACCGATGCCCCCGTTGCGGCTCATAAGGACCATACACCCGGTACCCGTAGACTACATCCGGCCCAGCATCAGGAAGATACCCATGCCATATCTCATCCGTGTATTCAGGCAGTTCAATTCTTTCCAGTTCCCGAGTTCCGTCTGCATTAAACAGGCACAGTTCCACACGGGTTGCAAAAGCTGAAAACAAAGCGAAATTGACGCCTTTCCCATCCCAGGTAGCCCCCATGGGAAACGGCAATCCTTCCTGCATACGCTTTTGCTTTGTCATCCACTCATCATACAGAGAAACTTGCAAGAAAGAAAATAGCCAGCCAGGCTCATAGGACTAGACATCTGAGCGATGAATCAGGGTAATCACCCTGTTAGTATTAAGACGTACCAGAAGGAGATTCTTTCATGAAAAAGCAATATTTACCGGCTGTCTTGTTAGGTTCTCTGTTGTTGATTGGACCAGCTCAGGCAGAGTATTATGGCTCCGTTCATGAAAGTTACCGGCAGCGTCATCCAGTAAAGGCCTATTTTTATCGCCATCCTTATCAGAAAAAAGCCGCTATTGGTGCCGGAATCGGTGCAGTGGGTGGTGGCGTTCTTGGCTTGGGCGTGGCTAGAGGTGCTATTGTGGGTGCCGGCGCTGGCGCTGGTTATGAGTACTTAAAAAGGCATTAGTAAGTCATCTCCTCTAAATAGAGGAGTATTTTAGCCCATAACGAAAAAGAATTCCTGTAAACGATGGAGCAAAAATATCGGCGATTTTTCTATCCTTATACTCTAGTTTGTTAAGGTGGTGATAAGGATAGAGATCATGAGTTGTTTTCAGTTTTTGTCTTATGTTATTTTAACGACATTGCTTTGGATAGGCAGTCATTACGTGGCTTCCGGCTTATCATAATTTCCGATCAATTTGAGCTTTTGCAGACGAGGCAATTGTTTTAAAAACCACTCCCATTTCATGGCTTCCGATTGGGTCTCAAAACACCATGATGCCACCAAGCGCACGGGTAGTTTGGTTCGGGTATATTTCGCCCCTTTGCCTGAATTGTGGACTTTAATGCGTTTGTCTATGTCTATGGTCCAGCCCGTATAGAGTGAACCGTCGGAACATTCCACGATGTAGGTGAAATGCTTTTTCACACATTTAATTCCCGAACCTTTTGTGTTTCCCCTTTTTTGGCAACCAAAATACCATTTGCCGTATTAATAATGACAATGTCTTTTAACCCAATGGTCGCAACGACTGCATCCGTTTGGTTAAATATCAAGCAATTCGTCGTCTCCAAATTATTGACGCGCCCTGATATTGCATTGTGTTCCTGGTTTTTATCCATCGTCTCATAAATGCTGTCCCAGCAGCCCACATCAGACCAGGCCACCGAAAGCGGAATGACCACGGTCTCGGAAGCAGCTCCTTCCATCACCGCATAATCAAAAGAGATGCTCGGCATATCTGCAAAGGCTTTCTGTAATTCAGAATAATTTAACTTTAAAAGCTGCCCGATTTCCGGTGCGTGGCGGATCAAGGTTTGATAAAGGGTACGCAGTGTAAACGCAAACATGCCCGAGTTCCAAAAATAATGACCGCTATTCAAGTAATGAACCGCGGTTTGCAGATCGGGTTTTTCAACGAATTGCTCGACCGTATGCCATTTGTGATCACTTTGTAATGGTTGAGTTTGAATATAACCATAGCCGGTTTCCGGACTGGACGGTAAGATACCAAAGGTAACAATCCGCCCCTCATGAGCCAATTTTTCGGCCAACCTGAACTGCTCCCATAGAAGAGGACAATCGGTCAATAAATGATCCGAGGGGGTAACCAACATCACCTCATCCAACGACGCCCCTGGTTGAGATTCCAGAAATTTTGCCGCCAAAACAATGGCAGGCGCCGTATTACGCGCTAAAGGCTCTAAAACAGTATGCACCGGCATAGCCGTACTTATTCCCCGAAGTTGCTGTTCAACCAAGGCGAAAAAGTCGACCGACGTCACGATAGAGATGGACTCGACTGCATCCGGTTTGTTAAAGCGCCCTATTGTTTTTTGAAACAAAGATATCTCCCCATCAAATGCAATAAATTGCTTGGGGCAGCTTTGCTGGGAGAGCGGCCAAAGACGAGTTCCCTTCCCCCCGGCCAGAATCACCGCCTTCATGGTTTGCCTTTCTACTTTTGATTTTTATCCTTCAAATATGAATTCTTACACAAATCCCCTACGTTTCGATAGGCAAAGTGAAGATTCTGTAACGGCTTTTCTTGAACCCTTTGACAAGAAAAATGAATGCCGCTACAGTTAGTTAATCCACTTTACAGGCAGTACTTGATTTTTCTGGCAGTCATAAAACTATATGAAATAGATATAAATGATAAGCATGGATGATGCCCACTAGACCAATGACCCAAGTTTTATTGGACAAAAATAGCACTTTTTATGAAGAGCCTCGTATTAGGGTTGCTGCCGATCAGCCCATTGCTTGTCAAGTGAACGAAAATTTCAAGCGCTTTTTTGATATCTGTTTTGCCGCCCTTGTTTTGCTTCTAATCCTACCCCTGCTGGCTGTTTTGGCGATTGTGATTAAACTCAACTCATCCGGTCCTGTTTTTTACTGTCAGGAGCGCGTCACAAAAAACAATCGTCCCTTTAAGATGCTCAAGTTTCGGACTATGCCGGTTGACGTAGAATCTTTAACGGGCCCGGTTTGGGGACAAGGAGAAGACTTAAGAACCGACCGGCTGGGTCGATTTTTACGCATTACCCGAACAGATGAGCTACCTCAACTCTTAAATATCTTATGGGGAGATATGTCCTTTATCGGTCCCAGGCCGGAACGTACATGTTTTGTGGAACAATTTAAAGATATACCAGGATATCAAAATCGGCATTTGATCCGAACCGGGCTGAGCGGTTACGCCCAAGTGGTAAATCCTTATCTGTCCATTGAACAAATTAAGTTAAAAACAGAGTTGGATTTGTACTACCTCAAACACTGGTCTCCCGCCCTGGATGTGTGGATTATTGCAAAAGCTTTTACGTATGTCCGTCCCTATGCAGTCAGTGCCTTAAAAGTGCTATTTAAAGGCTTTACCCGTTAGGACCTTATCTACCATCTGTTTGATTTGGGTGGTGGCATTGAACTGGTCTGTAGCGATTTGTTTTCCACGCAGTCCCAATTCCAAGCAAAGCCGTGGATCATCAATGAGTTTTTGAGCATACACTACCGCTTCATCCGGGGTTTTTACCAGATAGCCGTTTTCTCCATGGATCACGACTTCAGGATTGCCGCACACGGGATTGGTGATCACGGGTAGACCCGCTGCAATACTTTCGCAAAGCACATTGGACAACCCTTCAAAATCGGTAAGCAGTACGGATAAATCCAGGGCTGCGTAGATATCGGCCACATTTTCAATAAAGCCCGTTACAAAAACCCGGTCTCGGTAACCGGATTGATTGATTTGACGTTGCAACTTGTCTCTGTCCGGCCCCTCCCCTATCAAAAGTCCGTATACATGAGCATTTTTTGGACAGAGTTGATTCAACATCTGAAGAAACCAGTCATAGCGTTTATGACGGCCAAAACGCCCCACCATCCCAATAACAAACGCATCGCTGGGAATATTATATTGTTTGCGCAAAACCGTACGATCGCCAGTCCTGACCGTATCAATATCGATACCGTTACGATTCAAGTAAATTTGTTCGGATGAAATGCCGCTCTGTGTAGATAAAAATTGATAGTCATATTGAGACACTGTCACAAACTGAAATCCCATTTTAGCTAACTGTTGATATCCGAACTGGCTTAAGGACAACATCAAACTTTTAGACGGCGCCCCCAATCCATGCAGATGAATAAAACGTCCAGGCACCTGGCAAAGCCAGGCGGCGATGCCCCCCTGAACAAGCAGTTTTGCTCCGCCTAATAATACGTTATGGGGCTTTTCTTTACACAAGACATAAACAATAAAAAAAATGACACCGATTTCTTTCAATGGATTAAACGCCCGTTGAATCCAGGAACTATAGTAAGCCTTAACCGGTAAAGCATGCGCTCTAAGCTGACTTCCCAACCAAGTGTCTTTGGCATTTGAAATTAAGACCACTTCAAATCCCTGTTGACATAAATACTGCATCAACCAAAAAACCTGCTTGGACGCACCCCCATAACTGAATTCTTGAATGGTTAATACTATTTTTTGCCGGGTCATGTTTTTAACAAGCCTGCCAATGAATACTTCCAGGACTGGTAAACTCTTACAGGGATGTGCGGTTTGATAAATCGCGTCGTTAAAATCAAGATCAGATTCATCATCATCGCATAAAACAAGGAGTAAAACGGTTCATCAGGGTATCGACGACGGATGGCCTGAAATAAGGCAACATACACTTTGGATCCTGCCTTCAATGCTTCCCATGAGGGTGAATTAAAACTATACAAGGAAAGGAATTGCGCCGCAGGCATTGGAATTTTATGCCCCAACAAGCGTTCCAATTGGATACTATTTATTTTTACATTTGTAGCCCCAAGCATTTCAGTTCGTCCACTTAGATAAAGTTGTGAATAAGAATCTGAATGAATATTCACCTGTCCCAGTACTTCAGGAATAATGGCCAGAGGAGAGCAAGCTGCCATCAAGATATAGAAGTAGTAATCGTGATTCACATCACTTTGACTGTTTACCCTGGAATGTCCACCAATGGATTGCGCCACTGATTTTCGATACATGATATTGGAGCCGGAAAAGCAGTTATATAAACATAAAGCAAAATCGATGCCGGATGGGGCGGTCGGAACTTTTCTCACGTACTGGGATCCCGTGTCTAAAATATTAAACTGACTCCATGCACCCACCATGGCAATTTCAGGATGTGTTTGCAAATAATGCCATTGCTTTTCAAAACGGGTGGGAAAAGAAATATCATCGGCATCATGCTGAGCAACATAATTCGCCCGAGCAATGGAAAGGGCTCTGTTCAATGAAAAAACCTGACCGCAATTGGTGTCATTTCTCAGCAAGAGAATACGAGGATCGCCAAACGATTCGACAATCGCTTGGCTATCGTCCGTACTGGCATCATCCACAATGATCAACTCAAAATCTTGAAACGTTTGGTTCAAGATGGAATGGAGGGTTTCTTTCAAATAGTCGGCAGCATTATAAAGCGGCATAATAACAGAAATAGAAGGCAATTGTCCTGGCATCAACGTACATCCCTTAGTTTGAGCCCCGAGATAGACCATTATAACAACTTTACAAATTGGGACAAACGATTTTGTTTCATGAAAGTAGTAGTTATACTGGTGATAAAGAAGCATATTTTGTTTAAGTAGTTTAATGATATATATACTGACGCTTTTAATATTGGGTTTAATGCAGGTAACCCCACCCGATTTAGGGATGGGTATTTTTGCTACGGTTTCTGTCGTTTTGGGTATTGTCATCTGTGGCTGGTTTTTGTGGCTTTTAGTCGTTAACCCTCAAATCTTTCCAAGAATAGAATCCATGATTCTGCATCATCCGGTTCGTAAATGGTTAATGGCTTATTTTGGTCTTGTACTCATCAGTATTTTATGGGTCCAACACCCTGATGTGGCGGCCTGGTTCGCTTTTCGAAAAGCTTGGCTGGATGTTATTACAGCGGTTGTTATTTTTATTCTCTATCTGGTTCGTCCCAAGCTTCAGGTAGGCAATTGGCTTTTGGTCGGGTATATTATCGGTAGTGTTATGTTAAACATTGCCGCCTTGGTGGCAGGCCCCTCTTTAAGCGACCGCTTTGAGGTCTTTGGCCTTGTCAACTCAACCTATCTGGGACAAGTCCTATCGACCGGCGGAATATTTTGTCTATATTTCCTGAACATTACTCGTCAGCCCATTCTGCGCTGCCTTTTACTGGTGGCCCTCTTGTCAAATTTCTATATCACGTTGTTGACCATCAGTAAGATTTCTTTAACCGCCTATATCACAAGCATTCTTTTGTTTATGATACTGTGCAAATTAACGTGGCGCCAATGGGCTGCCATTTGCACAGGTTTAGGTGCCATTGCTCTTATCGCATGGCCAAAAATAAACGGATATTTGGCTTTCTACTACTCACACTCTTGGATGTTTGGCAGCTTATCTGGACGTACCAGCATATGGCAAGTGGGCATGGAGGGGTTTTTGGCCTCCCCTATCTGGGGACAAGGGGTGGGGGCCTTATGGGGCTACTTGATTAACATCGGATCAAGCGACCTATATTCCAGCTTACATAATGAAATGCTGCATATTGCCTTCCACTACGGCCTAATAGGGCTTTTCCTCTGGGCCATGATAATGTATTCATTTTTCATACAAGGTAAGCGACTGTTAGCGGACCCTGACCGAAACAATCGGATGAAAGGGGCTTTGTGTCTTAGTTTACTGGTTTTCTTTTTAATCAAAGGATTTGCCGAAGCCAATACCACCTTTCTGCTACTTAGGCCATGGCTTTTGATGGGACTGTCCACTTGGTATCTTTTTCCCAGCAAACAACGCTGGTTTAAACAACCTTTAAAACAAATAGAACATGTCTGACAATACGACGGGCCGTTTTATTAATATTCAAGCTTTACGTGCGATAGCCGCAATTTTGATTATGTCTATTCACCTTTGTGCCCAGCCATTTTTCAGCAAAGTTCCTTTCCAGTCTTTGTTCTTTCAAATTTTACAACACGGCCTGATCGGAGTGGATATCTTTTTTATTATCAGTGGATTTATTATGGCTTATACGACAAAAAAGACGTGGGGCGACAAAACAAATTTTTTCTTGGCCCGGGTTATTCGTATTTATCCTCTATATTGGATTTGCACAATACTCTGGACTCTTAAACATCCGTTATACAGTAAAATTTATATGGGTCATTTTTCTCAGCTCCCCTATTATGTGGGCTCACTATTGCTTTTACCCGTTTTGAATTCGAAAGGAGAACTTTATCCTATTTTACAGCCCGGCTGGACGTTGGTTTATGAAATGTTTTTTTATTTCCTTTTCACCTGTCTGATGTTTGGCCCTCGACAACACATCACGCTGAAAATGGGCTTGATATTGGGAATGGCCTATCTAAGCCATTGGATCATTCCCCCACAATTTTCACTCCATCCCTTTTTAGCGCATCCCATTTACTTTGAATTTGTCATGGGATGTTTCTTGGCACGCCTGTTTGAACTTAAAAAATTAAATTCCCCTCTCTTAATCGGTCTCACACTCCTCTCTATTCTGGTCATGGGATGTTACCCATGGTTACATGAGAGCCATGAGAATTTTAGATTCATCTATTATGGCATTCCTGCGTTTACAATCGTTTTTGCGGGTTTGTATCTGGAAGCCAAAAACATCGTGTTTCCGCCTCTGTTCAAACTTCTGGGGGATAGTTCCTATTCCCTCTATTTGACACATAGTTTGACGTTTAAATTACTGAGTGTGGTTGCATTACCGTTCATTCTTCTGTTTTCACGCACACCCGTGCTTCTTTTATTTTGGTTTTTCAGTATTTTGCTCGGCGTTATTTGTCACTTATCGATTGAAAAACCGATTCATCAAAAGCTAAAATCGCTTATAGAGTACCCACCGCCGCAACTCCAAAAAATACTTGAGTAATAATGGATAACACATCTTGCATTTTATACATTGGCCGCACGGAGGGAAGAACAATTAAGTCATTGGGCTGAAGAGCAATATTATCCTTCATGCTGTCCGCATGAAGTTGCTGAATACCCCCCTGTGGGGTTTTTCGAAGAACCACGATATGATGCAAATTTGCTTTCGGGTCTACATTGGCTTGGCTTAAGGCAGACCATAAATCTCTATTGCGCGGATTAATCGACAATTCTGTGGCCCCCCCTCCCTTGGAAGCGTACCCGAGGACACGAACGGTAAACCGCTGCTGGCTGAGCGTTGAGGCAGCAAGCTCATCATTACTCCAATTCATCTGATTAGGAACTTGGGGAATATCCACATGATCGTCCGGATACAAAACAGGATCGGCAAACGAATGGCCCCCCGGATCAAGCATGCCCAGTAAATCTACCGTTTGTTCGTCACCCGTTTGCGGATTAAAAATCCGGACATGAGAAACATCCGCATCGTATAGAACACCCCCTACTTTACCCAGCAATGCACTTAAACGCATCGGTGCATTAGGATTACCACTAACACCTGAACTCGCTTTATCACCGTTTGGCGCACTATCAGCCGCAGTATAAGAGCCGGGACGGTATACTCTGCCCGTTACATAGACCGACACCGGACGCATTGTTTTAAGCTGAACATATACCTGAGGATCTTTTATGTAATAAGAAGTCATCTTGGTGAGTAACGTTCTAGCCTCCTCCAACGTGAGCCCTTCTAAACGAAAAGCCCCAAACGGAGATAAATAGACACTGCCATCCGACTGAAGGGTTGCCGCCTGCTGGAACTTGGTGCTTATAGGTGAAAATAGCAGCATTGCATTACCTGCGGCGGTGCCCGTCTGCTCCTCGTTATCCGAAGTAGACGTTTCTTCCGCATGAGTTAAAGCCGGTACCTGTGCCGGATCGGAGAGTTTAGGTATTGTCACCACCACGGTGTCACCCGGACCTAACATGTAATGCCTGGGCTGGTCGGGTGAAGCCCCTTTTTGGTATTGAATAAACCCCTGATATGTTTTCTCAAAATAACCATTGGTAAACTGATTCTCTCCATCTGCAAAAGCTTTAATGGAAAGCCCCATCATTAAACACCCCAGAATAACGCATTTAAAATACATGTAGACTCCTTATAATTCTTCGGAGATGGCGCCTAAAATATGGCCCCCTGCTTGATGAATCTGTATACATGCTGCTTCAACTGCTTGATGAGAGGCCCTTATCCCAACATCCAACAATACGCCTTGCGATTTAGGCAGTAACACCAAATTACCCGGTTCTTCGGCCAAAGGAGGCAACACCATAAAGATCCATTCATATTGCCCTCGCAGTTGTTGAATCCAATGTTCCAAAGCCAGAGAGGACATCCCCTGTATAAACTGCGACAGAGGCCATTTACTTTGGGTTTCCACCGTCACCAAGTGAGCAAAGGATTGAGACGAGGACTCATGCAACGGAAAATGAATCAAATCTTCCACAGGAAAAACAGCTTCGCTATAACTATTTTCACTCGGAGAATAGGATTTAAACAGAGGATTAAAGAAATTAAGCACCAAAACCCGATCCCCGGACTGGGCCAACTGAATGGCTAGTTTTTGAACAAACCCTTGATCCATAAACACGTTGCCCGAACTATTGACCGGCATGCAAAGCAGAAAAGGGTTAAGAAGGAATTCTTTTTGCTGTTGCAACAAATAACATGTTTGACGAACTGCCCTTTCAAAAGAAACCGTCTGGGTCTGACGATAGGGTAATACAGGGTATTGCCCCCCCAAATTGATTTTCGAAAGAACCGGAATACCTAAAATTTTGTGGATGAACTCCGAATTGGCATTGTGCGTTCTGAGCCAGTTAAATTGAAAGACAAGCCACAACGTCGGTAATAACAAAGCCAGAAGAAGTGACATTTTAAACCTAAAAAACAAACTGGGCGGCTCCACTTTATTAGGCAAGGTGGGAGGCGTTAATATGGCAATCTGATCATATTGTGTCTGCAGCTTTAATTCTTCATACGCCGCCTTTAAATTGTTCATACCCGTTCCCAAAGCTTCCATGTCATTGACCAGGGTAAATAACTTGCCTTCTTTTTCAGGCATCGACTTCAATTGCGTTTCCAGTTGAGACAGTTCTTTATTTTGAGATTCAAGAGACGCCTTTAAAGCGTTGGCCTCAGCCTCGGCTTTCAGCAAATCCGAAGCCACTTGTAAAGAAAAACTGCCTTTTAAGGTCTTACCTGAAGAATCTGAAGCTGAGGCGGGATATTTTTTCTCCAAGGCATCAATATCACGCTTAAGCTGCTGCTGTACAGGATGATTCTCTGTTAATTCCTTCTGATTGGCTTTATAAGTCATCTGTAGCTTTTTAAGCTGGCTTAATTCCCCATTTTGCCCCGCAGCACTTGCATTAAGCGCTGTTTGGGGGTCCATACCCAAACGGGTCTGCAGGCTATTTTCAAAAGTCACATCTTTCGCAATATTGCTTCTTGTATCGCCAATATTAGAGGCTACCAGCCCAATTTGCTTTAACAGGTTGTCCAATTCCGCACCGGATTCGGTCACCCCATTTTCGGCTTCATAGGCCTGAATTTTATTTTTCTGATCAATAATCTGATTGGTCGCTTCTTCCATCCGGGACTTCAATACGTCAATGCGTTTCATCGTATTATAATTGTGGTAGCTTCTATAGAAGGACTTAAAACTATCAAAATAGGTTTGAACCAGCTGTTGCGAATCACGAGGCTTGGGAGCGCGAGCGGTTAACCGGATAAAATTGGTTTGGGTCAGGCCTTCCGCTTTAACAATTTCTTCCTTAATCATGGCTTCAGGCGAATTAATGTTCGGCGGTAAATTATGGCGCTCTTTTGCCAAACTGTAAAATTGACTCATAAAAGCCGGGCTATGCAATATTTCTAATTGAATCTTAAGCGGAACGTCTACAGAAAAAAGCCCCCCTGCTTCCATACCACTGGTGCCCGCCGCAGAAGATGAAAACAGGATAGGGGCGGGCTGCTTTTCATCCACTAAAAAAACCGTCTCCGAACGATACTGGTCATGAAAACCGAAAAAAGAGATCAACCCAAAGAGACCCAGCAATACCAAAAAGCTGGTGAGCCAAACTCCCCGATGCGTTTTGAAAAAACCTATGAAAGATTCCCACCGAAACGGCGCAATGGGCGGCTCCATTTGCACCCAACCACTTTGAGCAGGGATTTCTGCGACAGGCAAGGCCGGACGAGCACTGACCGTTGCCAGGGCAGCTATCCCATTGGACTGATTACTCAATAGTATGCCATCCCTTTATCTTACCAAACTGTCTCAACTTCATTTAAGCCCCAGTGTAGACAAAAAAAAAGGTTATGCCAAGGACACAACTGATAATTTGCAACAAATTGTTTCAAAAGAATACTATTAACGTAATTTCACGTAAGGCACTTCGCAAAAGGTTTTAAACATTCGTAAAGTTGATTAATTTGAGGCTGTATGGGGTAATGATGATTGCCAACAAATAAACCGTGCTGATCCACCCAGTCCGCGTTTTTAAGCGTATCCTGAATTTCATACTGAAACCAACGAACGACCTCGTTTTTAGTGAAATTACCGGCTACAATAGGCCTACACTCAATTTGATGCGCTTCCAATTCTGCAATCACATCACCTCGAGAAATACCCGTGCCGGGTTTTAAGACCAATGAAAAACCAAACCAGCTGCTTTGGCCGATTTCCTGCTGAATCATAAAGCAAGGATGATCGTGAAATTTGTCTTGAAAATACAGCGCATTGTCCCGACGCGCCTTCAAAAAGGCCGGCAATTTTTTCAGCTGCTCAATCCCTACCGCGCCACTCATTTCGAGGGGCCGTACGTTATAGCCGGGCAGTACAAATCGGAACGATTCTTCAAACGCGTTATCACTTTTATTGCCGGTAACCAGATTGTGTTTGGGCAAATTACGCGTCCACCCATGCGATCGAAGCGAAAGCAAAATATGATAGAGTTCTTCATCATCCGTAACAATGAGCCCCCCTTCCATGGTTGAGATGTGGTGGCTGAAAAACGTACTGTAGGTTCCCATTAACCCAAACGTGCCCGCCTGTTTGTGATTATACAAAGCCCCCATCGACTCGCAATTGTCCTCAATCATCACGATATCGCGATTGCCAATCATCGCCTGTATCGCTCCAAAATCATTGGGATTGCCCAACAAGTTGGCACAAACAACCAAGCGGGTTTTGTCGGAAATAGCCTGCTCTAAGGCGTTAAGGTCGTAGTTCAGCGTGTTCAAATCAATATCGACAAATTTCAACTTCATCCCATACTGGTATAGGGGGAAATAGGTTGTGGACCAAGAAACCGCCGGTACAATAACCTCTTCATGCTGATGGATTTGAAAAGGTTTATGAGAACGGTAAAACAAGGCCGCCACGGCCAATAAATTAGCCGACGATCCGGAATTAACCATAACTGCATAACTGCTACCCATATACTCGGCAAAAGCCTCCTCAAACAAGCGCACATGCATACCTATCATGTACATGCCACTGTTGGTTACCTGCTGGATGGCATGAAGCTCGGCCTCATCCCAACTGGTACTAGCTAATGGATACGAGATCATGGGGGTTCTCCAGGGTTTGTCTATAAAACTGGTAGGTTTTTTGAATCCCTTCGGAAAGGGAGGTCTGAGGTTTCCAACCCCAAAGGGCGGTGGCCCGCTCAACAGATAACAATTTTCGCTTCATTCCCACCGGCCCAGTTAAATTATGCGTAAAACTGCCCTTAAATCCAAGCACCTGAGCCACCTCATGATAATACTCATTCACCGTATAATCCTGACCTATTCCCACATTGGTCAACAAAGGCAACAACTCAAAGTGATGCAATGCCTGAACGATAAAATCAGCCAAATCCCCCGTATACATAAATTCTCGCCGGGCTGTCCCATCGCCCCAGATCTCCACGGAGGGCTGTTGATTGGTAGTGGCTTGATAGACTTTGATGATGGCCGCTGGAATAAGATGAGACCTCTGCAGATCAAACCGGTCCCAGGGACCGTACAAGTTACAGGGAATAATCGTTTTATACTGAAACCCCGGCGACGATATTGAAATATATTCGCACATGCGTGTAGCAACGATTTTTGCCAGGGCATACCCTTCATTGGTAGGCTCCAACTCTCCTTTTAAAATCATGTCTTCGGTTAACAGAGCTTCTACATTACGCGGGTACATACAAGAACTACCCAGATTCAAGAGTTTTGGAACCCCTGCAGTTTTAGCAGCCATAACGACATTTTGGGCCACCATCAGATTCTCCATTAAAAAATCCAGGTGCGCTGACTGGTTGGCAGCAATCCCTCCCAATCGACCTGCCGCATGAATAATCATATCGGGCTTTAGGGCGCTCACATACTTTGAAACACCCTCATAATCAAACAAATCTAGCTCCTGACGAGTAGGCGCCACCACCTGAAAAGCTTTAAACTCTGGATTCGACAGCAAATGCCTGCCCAACATGCCGGAGCCACCGGTCAAAAAAATAGTCATGGGTTACCTATGGACCATGGGGAAATATTCAGGCAAGAGCAACCCTTCCGCCTTCATATCTGCATCCACCATGATACGAACCAGCTCTTCAAATCGAACCTTGGGTTGCCAGCCCAGTTTCTGCTTGGCGTGACTGGCATCACCAATCAGCAAATCCACTTCAGCAGGGCGATAATACCGCGGGTCAATTTCCACGTGGTTTCTCCAGTCCAGACCGGCATAACTAAACGCATGCTCCAAAAACTCCTCTACCGAGTAAGCCTCACCAGTGGCAATCACATAGTTATCCGGCTCATCCTGTTGAAGCATCAGCCACATGGCTTCCACGTAATCTTTGGCATAGCCCCAATCCCGTTTGGCATCTAAATTACCCAGATATAATTTATCCTGCTTACCGCTTTTAATTCGTGCCAGTGCCCGCGTAATTTTACGCGTCACAAATGTTTCCCCTCTGCGCGGGGACTCATGATTAAATAATATGCCGTTACAGGCATACATATTGTAACTTTCCCGGTAATTCACCGTTAGCCAGTAGGCATACACCTTGGCGCACCCATAAGGGCTTCGGGGATAGAAAGGGGTTTTTTCAGTTTGAGGAATTTCCTGAATCTTACCGAAAATCTCACTGGAGGAGGCCTGGTAATAGCGGGTTGGAATTTGGGTTTCCCGAATGGCGTCTAATAAGCGAAGCGTACCCAGCCCGGTAATATCCCCGGTATATTCTGGAATGTCGAAGCTGACGCGAACATGACTTTGAGCGCCCAGATTATAGATTTCATCGGGTTTAATTTTCTCCAGCAACCTGGACAAGTTGGACCCATCCGACAAATCGCCAAAATGAAGATAAAGACGTACACTGTCCAAGTGAGCATCTTTATACAGATGATCAATTCGTCCGGTATTAAAAGAACTGGAACGACGAATAATGCCATGCACTTCGTAGCCTTTTTCAAGCAACAGTTCGGCAAGATAGGAGCCATCCTGGCCTGTAATTCCCGTAATAAGCGCTTTTTTAGACATGGCCCCATTCATAGCGCAAAACCAGGCTGGGGTCAAACAAAAGGTTAGGCATCATAAACACGCCCCACCAGAATGGGAAAAGGCCATTTTAAAGCAAGCATACGATTGGCAAAGATTTTCCCCCATCCCATAAAGGGTTGTTCCACCCAGCGAAAGGTTAGGTATGACAAGGGAATAGTGATAACCAGGCATAAAATGGCCGTCAAGAAATTAAATACCAGACCATACTTTATCAAAACCCCACTGTTAACTTGATGAGAAAGAAAAGAAACAATCAGCCTGATTACAAAAATATGAAGTGCATACAGACTAAATGAAATTTCTCCAATAAATTTTGACCAGTGATGTTCAAGAACCTTTTGAAACCAACCTGAACGGCAATAATAAACGCTGTAGATAATTACAGCCGAGAAAAAGGCCTCCAAAAAATTGCCTATTAAAAAACTGGGAACAAATCTACGAATCGTCAAAAGCCCTACCATTGCCGTAAAAATAACGCCATCGACAAATAAATGACGCGTCAAAGGAAGCCTGCTCAATTTTTCGATAACAGGTTGAATCCCAGAAATAATGATGCCCACCATAAAACAAAACAAGTACGCAGCATAACCCCGGTAATGCGGAAACAAAACAAGACAAAGACCGTACAACAGAGGCATAACAATGTAAAATTTAGGAAGCTTTTTATACATCCATAAAAATAGAGGAAAGAATAATGACCCCAAACCTTCCAAGCGCATGGTCCAAAAAACAACATTAATATTAGGACTTAGAAATGACGGATAAAATCCCTCAATAAAAACAGCGCTCCAGGTCTTTAATAGATTTTTTTGAAGGATAGCTATTGGAACCGCTATGTGCGCCATAAAGCTGGTCGAGAGTGACATGGCAGAAAAAGCAGGAAGAAAGAAAAGGGATGCGGTGCTTAAAAAAGCCGCTACAACCAACAAGGGTTCTAAGCGAAAAAAGCGTTTGATGTAAAATGCACTTATCGTGGACTGTCGAGCTAGGGAAAGCGCCAAAACAAAGCCACTATGCACAAAGAAAAAAGTGACGACTGCTTCCCCGTTTAAAAAAAGCTTAAGAATATCATCGGGATAACTCTGCACCCCAAAAACTTTAAAGCAAATAAAACAATGGTAGAGTAGTACAACGACCGCAGCAAACCCTCTCAGAGAAAGCAAAGAGTCGCTAAAGCCAAGACTAATAGTTTGTCTGTCTCCCAAAGAGGGTTACCTCTTGAACTGATCAGGGTTACCGTATATTAAAAACAGATGTATCGCAATCAGGCGAGGTTGCATTCTTTAAAATTTTCCCCTACACTACGTTCAGTTTTATCTTGGCAGGTTTTATATGGCTGTTCATATTGCGGATTCAGAAAATTTAATATTGGGGGAGAATTTTTTAGATGATGAAGATAAAATTCTCGTTTCAATTGTATTGCCTTGTTTGAATGAAGTGAAAACATTACCCCAATGCATTGCCAATGCGATAGCAGCGATAGACAAGTTAGGCGTAGTTGGAGAGGTGGTTGTTGCCGATAACGGTTCCTCAGACGGATCTCAACAATTGGCTGAACAACTGGGGGCAAGAGTGGTCGATGTCTCTATACCAGGGTATGGTGCCGCCATTATAGGTGGTGTGATGAATGCCCGCGGAAGATACATCGCCATGGGAGATGCAGATTGTTCCTATGATTTTCTGGATGCGGTTCCCATTTTTTACGAACTCTTTAAGGGTAGCGATTTTTGTATGGGGTCGCGTTTTCGTGGAAAAATTATGCCCGGGGCGATGCCATGGCATCACCGCCATATTGGAACACCGATTTTAACGGCCATTATTAACCTTCTTCACCGTGGCCGCTATTCGGATATAAACTGCGGATTACGCGCATTTAGTAAAAAAGCCTTTTTAGAGATGTCTTTAGAATCCAGCGGGATGGAACTGGCCTCAGAAATGGTTATTAAAGCTTCCCTACTGGGATTCAATATATCCGAAGTTCCGATAACCTTGCATAAAGACGGTCGGGATCGCAAACCACATTTAAAGAGCTGGTCTGACGGATGGCGGCATTTAAAATACATTGTGTTGTTTGCACCCCGAGTGATTTACTGGGTTCCAGGTTTTTTAATGCTTTTATCCGGCCTGATCATGCTGATTGCGCTCAATTCCGTTCCCAGCGGCCAAAATTTTTATGTCTCACACCTCCGGTTCAATGACCACTGGATGGTGCTGGCTGCATTAATCAGTATTATTGGATATGAGCTCATCCTGACCGGCGTAACAACTTATTTATACACGTCCATCCATCGTCTAAGCAAACAATCCCGTTTCATAGACAAATTGGTGAATATCGTTCACATTGAAAGAATCTTTTTTCTGTCCTTGGCCTTGTTTACGTTGGGGTTGATACCGGAATTATGGGTTTTAAAAACCTGGATTGCAAATGCCTTTGGCCCCCTCAATGCGATTAGGCCGGCTGTTACGGGACTGATTCTGATTATGTTAAGCATGCAAACATTTTTTCATGGTGTGTTCTATACCATTCTGTTGGATCAATATCAAAAGAAGGCGTTGTTGGGAATGCTTAAGATGTCTGGGGGACTGACCAAACTTGATTCAGTCCTTACATAGCCATTTTATTTTTAAACGACGCGTTGCAAAACTGGTCGAATGTATCGCCGCTGAACTCGGTTCGGTTCCCGCTGCTGTAGATATCTTAGACGTGGGATGTGGGGACGGATTAATCGATAAATATCTCAAAGAAAAGCTCAAAAAAACGAATTTTACAGGGATCGATATATTAATTCGTCCTGAAACCCACATTCCTGTTGTTCAATTTGATGGTAAACAAATTCCATATCCCGATAAATCTTTTGATGCCGTTTTATTTGTTGATATTTTGCATCACACTCTACAACCGACCGAGTTATTGGCCGAAGCCAAACGGGTTTCAAAAAAATATATCGTCATTAAAGACCACCTCAAAAATAATCTGCTTGACCATATTATATTATCTGCAATGGACTGGGTTGGGAATGCTTCGCACGGGGTGGTATTACCGTATAATTATCAAACTTGGCAGCAATGGCAAGACATGTTCGCTGCATTGGATATCCAAACTGTTCACTGGCAAGACCATCTCAACCTGTATCCCTTTCCACTTTCCGCCGTGTTTGATAGAAAGCTTCATTTTGTTGCTTTATTAGAAGTCAGGTAATCCATGAAGACAACGACAGTGGCTCCGCAAGAAAAATTTCAATATTTTGACGGCATTCCCTTGTTAGCGCATTTACAAGTGACTGCCTCGGTTAAAATACGCCGCCAGATTTATGAATGGTTTAAACACCAGCTGTGTGGCGTTAAAGGCAAAAAAATCCTGGACCATGGATCAACCCCGGATATACAACGACTGGACAGTAATTGTTTTATTCGGTGGTTAATTGAAGACGGAGCCATCGTCTATGCCACTTCTCCAGAAAAGATTGATCACCTCGAAACGTCATTCCCAGGACTTCAGGTGATCCCTTGGCCCGCTCAATCCAGTGATCTTCCAGCATTAGATGGCATTATCTCCTCGGCAGTGATTGAGCATGTCGGCTCCAGAAGTAACCAGTTGGCTTATCTGGAAAGCCTGCTTCAATTTAACACAAACGTATTAGTAACCACGCCTAACCGATTTCACTGGGTAGAATTTCATACTAAAGTCCCCTTACTTCATTGGCTACCGCCTCAGTTACATCGAGCCCTTTTGTCTTTATTCGGAAGATCTTTTTGGGCTTTAGAAGAGAATTTAAATCTTTTTTCAAAAAAAGACTTTTGCCGACTGATTGACATGACACAGGTTGCCTATCCAGAATTTGCGTCTCAATATTATTACCCGCATTACTTGGGCAGGTGTTCTAATCTCATTGCCTTACTGAAAAAGTAAGTGCTATGAGCCTCACTTACCATTTATTTTTACTCCTCCTTCTGCAGATAGGGTATTGCATTGGCTTGATGGGGTTAGGGCAATTCATTTTGACATTGCTGGATAAAACCCGTCAATGGGGACTGGGGGTCTCTGCCGCAATAGGCCTTTCTTTTGTGATTTCCGTGGGTGGCCTGTTAAATTTATTCCAACTGGTTTCCCGTGAACTTTGCATTATCTTGTTATTGCTTGGCGTGATTATTTTTATTTTTACTACTAAAAATAATTTTACACCATTAAAATTTATCTCCTTCAAGACTTCTCCGTGGATTTTTTGGAGTTTTACCTTAGTGATCCTTCTAACACTTTTCAAAGTCCTATCCGGCGCTATTTTGCCCGTTAACTTGAATGATGATTTTCAGGCCTATCTCGTTTTTCCTATAAAAATCCTTACAACCGGCGGGTTGGGGGCAGACCCATTTTCCGTAAGGCGGCTGGAAGGAGGGTTAGGGGCAAGCAGTTTTCTTTTGTCGACCGTATTGGCCTTCACACGTCCCTTAAATTTAAACATTTTAGAGCACGGTATTTCACTTCTTGTGTTGTTATTTTTAATAGGCCGCAACCGTTCACAATTGTCGGGTTTGTGGCAGTCTTTATTTTTACTGGGAGCGCTTATTTTAAGTTTTATGATTCCCTATGTAAATCTTACCAGTATTCTTTCCGGGAGTGTTCTTCTCTATGCACTTTTCCAGCTCATGGAAAATTTAAACGAAAAACAAGCAAACAGCCGGGTTAGAGTGGTTACTTTTGCTTTAATTTGTTCGTCTCTTGCTGCATTAAAATCGAACTTTATACCGGTCACAGGTCTTTCAATCCTCATTTACTACGGTTATAAAATATGGCAAAAGCAATACTCTTGGCAAGAATTTATAAGCTTATCTCTTTTGAGTGTGCTTTTATTATTACCCTGGATGATAGATATGTATCATTCCTCAGGGACCTTATTATTTCCAATTTTAGGAAAAGGCTACGATGGTTTTACTTACGGTACTTTCTTACCCCCCAACTATGGGATGTCTGTTCAGGACTGTATGAGCAAAATGTTTTTGATCGTTAAGAGCCGATTTTTTGATATTAATATTATTTTATTGTTGTCCTATTGCGTATTAACGATATATCTTAAAAAATCTTTTAAACCTGTTGTTTTATGTATTAGTTTGGCATGCATTATTTCTTCTTTGCTCATCTATGGCTGGGTTATTCCGGGGAATGATCGTTATATTTTTTCATGGGTTTTTGCCGACTCCCTCCTCTTAATACAAGAGATACTGTTACTCCTTAAAAATAAACCTATTATCGCCTTTAAAGAAGCAAGCGTATTATTTGCTATTGCCGGAATTATTCTAATTATTTCTTTTCCGCTGACTTGGAAAAATATGCTGAATTCTATTGATATTTTTAAACAGCCCTACCAAAATGCCTCTTTAGATAAACCCGATCAATCACCGGAATCTCTTTTTATAAGAAAAGATTTTTTTACTCCTGAAACTGAAAAAAAATACCAAAAAATGATCGAGCACATGCAACATGAGATCCCCCCCCATCAAAGCATATTGGCGCATTTATCTTACCCTTTTTTAATGGACTTTAAAAGAAATACCGTTTTTGTATTGGATATGCCGGGCGGCTCCAGCCCCCCACCCGGTCTGCCTTTGAGCAATACAAATGCACTTGTTGAATACCTTAGATCACAAAGTATCCGCTATATTGCATATTCATATGCCGACGAAGAAAACTTTCCCTATGAGGTCTTCAAATATAGAATTTCATTCAGAGACCCATGGATAAGAAGCTCCGCAATCAGTACATTTAAATTTCACAATTTATTGTCTCAGCTAGCCAAAGGCAACCGGATCATTTACCAGGATCAATATTGTTATGTGTTGGATATAGGCCGGTGAGCGCCACTTATCTAATCGAACCAGCATTTTGGCAAAGAAAGGTCCTCATAATAAGAAACATTTTTTCTATCTAATGGATGAGGAAAACTCAACGTGGGTTGTTTACTGGAAATTCTATCTTTCCTTAAAAAGGTAAATTCCATAACCGGCGGGATTTCGTATTTTCCATAAATAATGGGCTTGAGGCAATTGGTAGGATGAATATGGACAATATCAAAAGCATTTAATATTTTCCTAAAAGTAAGATTGATAAGCTGAAAGCCATTTTTATCGCATAAAGCATCTAAACCGTGAAATTCAATAACTAAAATCCTGAACTTTTGCAATGTATCGTCGCTTGTGTCAAGAATAACACTGTATTCGGCGCCTTCAATATCCATTTGCAAAATGAAATCAGTTTGAGTAGGAGCATGCTTTTTAACCCAACTATCCAATGTCATGTAAACAGAATTTTCAACCGGACCCAAAAACTTTTTCTCAAAATGAAAAAGAGCATTTTGGATGGGCGGAGCGTCCACTGAATAATCCGCTAAAAAACATTCAATGCCTCTACTTACCAACTCAAGCTCAAAATTTGCCGTATCACAGACACCCGGGGAAAAGCAAATTTCGACATTTTCCAAATCGTTTGGAATTAAATACCCGCCATCAGACTCCCCTCCAACGCGAATTAGATCATGGCTCGTAGTAACCGGTTTAATCCTGCTAAAAAACTGCTCTAACCAATCAAAACCTATCGTGCGAGTCATTCGCAGATTTTGTTTTAAAAGTAGAGACCTGGAAGTCTCTTTAATTGAAGACTTAACTGTCATCGCCGGATCATAACCTACCCATGCTCGCATGTCTAGGCCAACGAAGCAAATAACGGTCGCTATAATCGGAACGTAAATACTGCAGCCAGACTTGAAGACCCAGACTTCTACTTTTAAAATTAAGCCTGGCCCACTGCCAAGCCAATATTTTTCGAAGTACTGCAGGTTCATAACGCATGGTTTTTTCATTACAGGATTCCAAATGTTCAAGCCAGGCCAGCGCTTGTTTTAAAAAAGAAATACTCAGTTCCGAATGATTATAAATGATGGCTTCATGCAAATCCATGTCCGAGTCGCAAAGATTTGTAACAAATTGTGACAGTAATAGCTGTCTGATTATGCGAGATTGTGTCCGATTATCAACAAGATTGGTCTGGGTTATTTGATTAGGATGAAATCGATAACGTACCAAAGGCTCCCTTAAATTTGCAGCTTGCCCCAAACCTGTTGCACGGACCCAGAGATAGTAATCTTCGCATAATGGAAATCGTGGATCATATCGCAAATGATGTTTATTAAGAAAAGAACGGCGCATCATAACGGTGGAACTCGCAATTGGAGACCCGAACAAAAAACCGGCTTGAATTTCTTTGTGATCTGATGGGTTATGCCATGGCAGATTGATTCTTTTACGACCAAACGGCATAATTGACGCTCCCAATATCTGGATTTGCGAATGCCTTTCCATAAAGGCAATTTGCTTTGACAAGCGCTTGGGATATGCAATATCATCAGCATCCATCCGGGCAATATAGTCACCTCGCGCAAGTTCTATACCACGATTTGGCGTATCAATAATACCAAGGTTTTTTTCATTATGGAACACTCGTATTCTAGGATCGGAAAAAGTATCAATCACTGAAGCTGTGTCATCCGTTGATCCATCGTTTATAATCAGTAACTCAAAATCACGAAAAGTTTGGTTCAAAATAGATGCAATAGAAGCACCAATATACTCTTGTGCATTATAAACCGGTATTAAAACCGTAATCTTGGGCGGAGATTTTTCCATAATTTCATTCTACAGATCATTGAGTGATACGTCCAGTAAAGTCCAACTGGAAGGGATCAGATCGCGTGTGGCATTGGGGTCTGTTTTTAACCAGGTTTTGGGTGAGAAAACTTGTTTTTCAGGATTTTGATTAAGCCAAGCCGCCCACCAGCTAAAAGAAGAGTTGGAAATAACCGTATGCTTGCATATCCTGAGGAGTTCAAAATCTTCCAAGGGGTTTTGTGTGAGTTGTGGCCTAATATAGGTTGTTGGATGAGAAAATTTGACATGGTCCTGTGCCCAATCCTGATCATTGGAAAAAACAAACAGGTGAAGATTTTCAAACTGACGCGCAAGTCGCTCAACGGCTTCCTGATAATAGGAAATGGGCATAACCGGAAATACCCGGTTAAAGGGGGGGGATAAATAATCGCCCCGACGAAAGTGAAGACCCACCGAACATGTACTTCGAATTTGATCTTCGATTAGACAAGCAGAAGAACTTAATGGGTTTTTATAAACCAGGTCTTGTTGTAATAAGGCTGCAATGGCTTCAAAATAGCGGGGGGATTGCCAATACCCTTCTAAAAATACACCGTCTTTAAAATTCAGAACGGTTTCATCATGGGCAAAACTTTTTTCACAATAACGGCGCACGGGAATAAAGAAATTTGAACCCCTATATTTATTTTCAACAATGGAATATTGATCCAACTGATAAAGATATATGGGTCGCCGTTTAAGACGAATCACGGGTCGCCGAAATGAAGACAGATCCATAAAAAAAGGGGCCCCTGTTTTAATCGACAAGGCTCGGGCACAGGCATATTGAAACAACTGATTCCCAAATCCACCAAAGATCTTAACGATAATCATATCCGAAAGACCCTTCTATCCAACCATTCGAATCACTTCGTTATTAGAAGTCGAAGATGCCCTTTCCTCATTTACAAAGCGTTGAATACTTTGCAGCACACTGGATTTCGGCATAATATAATGCCCCGCATGCCCGTAAATATCAGCATGTTTAGTGTGGACATCATAAAGCTCAGGAGAGGCGGTGGGCACATTTTCAAATTCATGGCCAAAAACTTGCCTGGCAATAGTTTGGACAGGGACAGGCTCGGTCACCAAATTAACCAACTGCAATGCGTGACCGACAGCAAGATGTATATCCTGGCTCAGGCGTGCTAAATCGTAAAACTGGGCTACAGAAGCATGGTGAATATGCGCAGGTTGATTGTGCAAAAAATCATAAATAATATTTTTTTTCAGACCTGTTCCAAATAATCCCGGAAGGCGAAATATAAAGACCTCCGGAAAATGGGATGCTAAAAATTTCTCTGCCTCATAACGATGTTTTCCATAAGCACATTGAGAGTTTCCCGCCTCAGAATCTTCATTTACATTCGTCGGATTTGAATAGATATCCACTGTGGAAATTAAAATAAACTGACGTGCCTTCACTTTTTTCAAGGCAGATAAAAGCCTCTCAATTGCTTCCCAATCCTCTTTGGGATTTTGCCGAGCTTTCCATTTTACACCTGAGATACCAGCACAATATAATATATCGAAAGTTTTTCCTTCAATTTCTGAAATATTTTTAGAATTGTAAAGCGCATCAAAATCTTTTTGCTGACTCTGCAAATTCCTTCCAATAAATCCAGTATATCCAATTAGACCCTTATTCATACTAGGGTTCCTTCTTAATATCTGGCTTTTTATAAATAAATAAACCACAACTATACTGGCTGTCTACAAAATTTTGCCAATGGGCCGGATTGACCATATTACCTTCATCATTTACTGCTGCAAAATAAACCAAATCGAGGGCCGCAAAGCGCTCTATAATTGTTTTAGGATTAAAAACTCGATGTGCATTAAAAACCACGCGTTCTTTACCGATGGGAACCGAGAAATACAGGGTTCCGCCCGGTTTTAAAGTACGAGAAAGTTCGGTCATACCTTTGTAGCATCCTTCCGGATCAATAGTATCACCATAACGGCCTAAGCCAACATGTTCCATGGCATGTAAACAAGATAAAGACTCAAAATAGTTATCCGGGTAATTTAAACACGTCACATCTCCTTGATGGAACATCATCTCGGGAACTTTGGACTCCAAAGCTCTAATGTCAATGATATTTACCTTTCGAAAAGTCAAAAGATTGCTAATAAAACCGTCAATCCGTGAACCGATATCCCAATGCTCGCCAGGATTTGCCTTATAAATTTGCTGAGCCATAAATATATCTTGATGAAAATAATGCCCCGACGCTTGACCTGCAGCTTGATATTTATCTAAAAAACAAGGGTATAAATCTAATGCATGAACTTTAAAGGGCGTATTTCCTTCGAGCTTGGATTGGTAGTGCACCGTATCTCTGATAAAATGAAACCAATGCCATGGCAGGCACAAGACCTGAAAAAATTGTATGAGCCCGGAATAAAAAAATCTAAATGTATAGTTCCCTAATGTTTTTTTAGCAATCCATCGCTTGAAAGACAACAAAGACATTCAAACCTCGAATAATTAACACGCAAATTATCCGGGAAGATTACAGGCGGTGTCAAATAAAGGAAACAGCTAAGGTTTATGTTATGCTGTTTCCGATTATTTTTGTAAAAAACGGATAAATTATATACCTTATGCAGCAGATTCCACTTTTTAAAAGTTACGTGCATCATACGGCAGCACAATATGTCAATCAAGTTCTTGTAACTACCTTGTTAAGTGAAGGGGAGGGGGTTAAAACCTTTGAAAGTAAGCTGACAGAGACTTTAGGCCTAGTTAATCCGATAGCGGTCAATAGCGGTACAAGTGCCCTCCACTTGGCTTTATTATTGGCCGGGATTGGCCCGGGCGATGAAGTCATTTGTCCTGCACAGACCTTTGTAGCCACAGCACTGGCCATTTTATATACGGGAGCAACCCCAATCTTTGTCGATATAAAATACGACACTGGCAACATAGATCCAAAAGATATCGAGCATCGTATTACAGAAAAAACGCGGGCCCTCATGGTGGTTCACTGGGGTGGTTACCCTTGTGATATGACTGAAATTCAAGCCATAGCATCAAAATATGGCCTTGCGGTTATAGAAGACGCCGCCCATGCCTTGGGGGCGACCTATCAAAATCAACCAATCGGTTCCATTGCAGACTTTACCTGTTTTTCTTTCCAGGCCACCAAACACCTTACCACTGGCGATGGGGGGGCGCTCTGTTGCAAGGACGATGCAAACTATCACCGTGCCTTAAAAGCTCGCTGGCTGGGGATCGACAGGGCAAATACCACCCCTTCTATACTGGGTGAGCGGCAGTTTGACATATCCACTTTAGGTTATAAGTATCATTTAAACGACTATGCAGCTGCTCTGGGCCTTGCCAATTTGGAAACGTTCCCACAAAGGCTGGCCAAACGACAATCATATGCCAAACGATATATCGAAGCCTTGAAAACCACGCCAGGCATTACACTTTTTAATATTAAAACTGATCGACAGCATGCCTACTGGTGTTTTGGCTTACATGTTGAAAAGAGAGAAAATTTTATCCGTGCCCTTCACAGTAAAGGCATTCATACCTCTGTGGTGCATCAGCGTATAGACAGAAATAGTATATTTGGCGATATACGAGAGGACCTACCTGAACAATCCCGATTTTCCGCCACACAAATCAATATCCCTTTACACGATGGGCTTGACGATGATACCGTCGATTATATTATTCAAACCGTTCTGGCAGGTTGGTAGTTTATGACCATTGTGATTTTTGGCGGCAATGGGTTCGTCGGCAGAAACGTTGCAAATGTATTTCGGCAGCATCATTTAAATTTTGTAACGGCTTCGCGAAGCGATAAGCAGGTCGATTTACGAAACCCCTTGCAAACAGCCGATTTTTTAACCGCCCATCAGCCTGATGTTATTGTCAACTGTGCTGCCCACGTGGGCAGTCTGCATTATGTCACAGAGCAGGCCGCAGATGTCATTATGGATAATTCACGCATGATACTGGGCATGTATGAAGCTATAGCCAAAGCCTGCCCAAAAGCCACAGTAATTAACCCTATTGCCAATTGTGCCTACCCCGACACTGCTAATACATTTGTAGAGGATAAATGGTGGGATGGGCATCTGCATCGTTCGGTTTTATCCTACGGAGCGACTAAACGGCTACTGTGGGCCACGGCGGAGAGTTTTTCCATGCAACATGATATCCGCTCCATTCATTTGCTGGTGTCCAACATGTATGGCCCCTATGACTCGGCTGACCCTAACAAAGCCCATGCCTTAAACGCGTTGGTTTCAAAATTTGTGAAGGCACTCCATGAAGGTAAGGAAGAGCTGATGATCTGGGGAACAGGCATAGCCATCAGAGAATGGCTGTATGCCGAAGATTTTGGCAGGATTGTATACCAAATTATCTGCAATCCCAATATGCCTGGGCTTGCAGAACCAACCAACATCGCCCAAAATTTCGGACTCAGTGTTAAAGAATTAAGCAACCTCATTCAAGCCCAGGCGAGCAAGCCTATTCGTATCCGATGGGATCCGGACAAGCCTGATGGCATGCCCAAAAAGGTGATGGACGATCGCAAATTCCGTAAAGTCTTTCCAAACTTTGAATTTACCTCTTTGGAGCATGGTATTATGGAAACGTTCGCGTATTACGAATCTATATATCCCTTTTAAACACGGGTGTGCAGTACAAGTTTTAGAGAAAGAAAATGATACAGCAGCATAAAATATGGGGCACAAAGCTGCCTTTCTATTTAAAAACCCAGTACCGAAATCACATTAAACCGATCATTCATCAGTTGACCACTCCTAAGCCTATTTACCGAGGAAAAATTGTTCGGCCCGATTTCCCCGCCATTTCCCCCAACTTAAAAAAAACACTCTTGATTAGCTGCCACAGTTATTTTAACCAGAATTTACCGATCGCAGGAACGTTAATGCGAGAGAGTTTTGCTCGGGGTTGGAATGAAGTGGGCGGCCCCGCCAAACTGGTTGCCGCAAATCGATTGATGCAAGAATTGGATAATCATGAAAATCCGGCCGTTTTTTTATCTCCAGCTGATTTTCTATTTTTGAACTCTCGTGATCTCAGAAGGCTCCGCGATGTAGATACCTTTGTCTGGGTGGGTATCCACCCGAGTAAATTTCCCGAATGGGATCGATCCGGATTGATAGATCAGGACGAGCTTGAGATGGAACTTGCCGCCTATCCAAAAATTATGCTGGCTGAGCCCAATTTTGTATGGAACGCCATTGGCAATGACGGCTTGCACATGTACCAGGGATGGAAGGATGACGGCTTCAAATGGTGCACAATTCATCCGGCAGTGGATCTCCGCCGTTACTATCCTGAACCTAATGCGCAACGGTTTGGCAAGACTAAAATGGCCTATGTCGGTGGTTACTGGGCCGAAAAAGCTCAAGCGTTCGATTTATATTTGCGGCCTTGGGAAAATATTTTTGTTCCCTATGGTTATGCAACATGGCCCTATAAAAACTACGGGGGACGGTTAGATGAAGCCTCTGAACGTCAATTATACTCCAGTGCAGGACTAATTCCACTGGTAACCAGCCCTATGAGCTGGTTTCTGGCGGAGCTGACAGAAAGGTATTTTAAGGTGCCCGCCTGCAAAGCATTTTGTATTGCCGACCATACAACTGCCGTACGTGAAGTGTTTGATGAAAACGAAATGTTGCAGGCTGAAAATCCCGAGCATTTCCATCACCTGGTTCAGGAATATCTAGCCGGTAATATTGATACGGATTACTGGCGAAATCAAGGCTATCAGGCGGTGCTGAAGAAGCATACCTATCGTCATCGCGCCCAACAAATATGGGATGCCTTAGTCCCTAAACACGCTCTTGTATAAGAGACCCAATATGTTGCTTTTTAATTTTAAGCGTTTGTTTGGTCTACGAACGATTCATGTATCTGTAATGGACCAGATTTTATTTAATGGATGCAATGCCTTAACCACCATTTTAATTGCGCGTGGCTTGGGGCCCTATATCTTTGGAGAATATATCTTTATCTGGGGATTAATCGTTTCCTTAATTACGTTGCAATGGGCTTTTTTAATTACACCGATGAGTACTATAGGCCCGAAACAAGAAGCTGATAAGGCACATTTTTATTACGGATCCGTATTTATAACTCAATTAGGGTGTGCAATAGGCTTGTTAGTGCTGGTTTGGACCATTTTAATATTTCAAAAAAATCCAGTATTGCATCAGATGGCCTTACCGATGGCTGCCGCTACGTCTTTTTATTCTTGCCAAGAATTTGTTCGACGTTACTTCTTTGCAATTGAAGCATCTGTTAAAGTACTGGTAACCGATATTATTGGCTCGGCAGTACAGCTTGTTTTTTTATTTTATTTCTTTTTCACACATCAATTCACCTTAAATATAGTATTGTGGGTGGTCGCCCTTACCTCATTGGCCGCCGTGATATGGGGGAGCTTAAATGCCGGCAAACTGGCGTTTCACCACCACCATGTCAAAAAAACATTAAAGCGAAATTTGACATTTGGTTCCTGGTCTATGGGTTCTATGGTCTCTACCACCTTATTTTCACAAATAGAAATGATTCTAATGAAAATTCTCCTGGGAGCCGTCGGTTTAGGGGGTGTACGCGCAATTACCAATCTGGGCAATTTATTTCTACCCATCAGCCAGGGTATCCAAAATGTGCTTGTCCCCAAAGCAAGCAAAATTCTTGAAACATCGGGCGAACCTGCGTTGAAACATTTCTTGCTTAAAAGTGGTTCTCTCAGCGTACTCATTTCTTTTATCATTTTATTTCCGGCATGTTTATTCCGGACACAACTTGTCGCCTTGGCTTATGGCCGTGGCTATTCTGTCTATGCCAATCTAATTGTCCTGCAGTTTCTTTGCAATTTTATCAACATGATTCGAATTCCCTTCTGGATTTATTTGCAAACTATGGAGCATGTGCGCTTTATGTTTATTTTTACCACCGGCTTTGGAACTGTTTCCATTGGAATAATGATTGTATGTATGCATTATTTCCAGGTACAAGGGGTATTTATAGCAGGTATCATTAATTCAATCTGTCTGTTGGCAGGTGTTATCCTCTATATCATTAAAAGCCGCTGGACCCGACAGCCCAGCCTATCTTGTTGAAATAGTTGTACAATAGAGTACAGGGGAAACCCTGGAGGCAGAAACCAGATGAGGTAAAAAACAATGAGTAAAGAAAAAAGCGTGAAAAAAGATGAAAAAAAGAAACCTGCTAAAACCATGAAAGAGAAAAAAATGGCTAAAAACTTAAAAAGGGAATCCAAATAGATAGCTCCTCAGCCTAAAGCCCCATTCAGGGGCTTTAGGCATCGCGATTGTATTCGAAACAGTTCAAAAGAGACACTAAATGTCAAAATTTATAGACGTATCTCACAAATTCACTCCCATTTATGTCCTACTTATCGTATTCATACTCAGTGTTGTATTGCGCCTGCCCTACATCAATAACCAGAACCCCACATTTGCAACGGCACATTCCGTCATCATCGAACAAATTTGGTATCAAACAGAGCAGATGCACGAACAGCATCATTTTTGGCTTAAGGGAACATTTCCTTTTCGGGGTAACCAATTTATTGACGGGGATATTATTGGTGCCTTAACCGATAAAATAGGAAATCGATATTATATTTCCTACCCGCCACTGGGGTTTATTGCGCCCTATGTATTCTTCAAAGTTCTCCATATGTATCCAGATGTGGTTCCCTTCAAAATATTTAATCTCGTTTGTCAATTTACAAGTGCATTATTTGTGTATCTCATCACTAATTTTATACTGCGCCACCAACACGCTAAAGCTGTCCTTCGTCATGGGACTTCATTAACAGCCGGTATCTTGTATTTACTCTGTACTGAGGTCCTTCTTTTCCAAATGGACTACTATTTCTCCGTAATATTTGTCATTACGGAGTTTATTATAGGGATTTACATCGCTTTACAATTTTTTGAATCCTCACGAAAACAGGTAGGAGATTATCTGCTATTGGGTTTAATTATAGCTGCAATGGTTTACACGGAGTGGTTAGGTATTTTCTTTGCCATCAGTGTTTTAGCCTATGGATTTTTATTCAAAAAACTGGATTGGAAACTGATTTTTACCCTCATTATTTCTTGTAGCCTGCCCTGTATCGCCATGATTTGGCAATACAGTTCTATTGCAGGACTAAATGCTTTTTTATTGGTCGCCTTACAACGATATTTATTACGCAGTGGACTGGCCAGCAATGTCATCGGCCAAAAAATAACGGCTTTAAACCTAATGCCATGGCTACATATTCTTTGGTATTTCCTATTGGGGTATTTTCCGCAACTGGTACTTATCACTGGACTTCTTATCTGGCTAAAACAAAGGCAGATGTTAGCCAGTGTTTTAAAACAACCCTTTTTTTTAAAGCTGGTAGTACTCGCTTTGTTACCTTGTATTTTATACGGAATCGTATTTTTTCAATATACTTCCTTTCATATTTTTTCGGTGCTCGATATGGCGGCTTTTCTGATGATTACTATTGGTATACTGCTTTACCATCAACTAAAATCATCTACCAATTCCCAGGTGTCTTGGAGATTAAAGACCAGTATCTTGTTATCGGTGATGACGTCTTGTAGTATTTTTTATGCCTTACAGTATTATTACCACACGGATAAAAATCATCCTCATTTTGATGTTATCGGTATTCCCATTGCCCAGACTGCAAAAAGTGACGAGGTCATATTTTTACAGTTAACCCATAACGACGTATACAACGACCGACTGGTGAACCCCTCCCTTTTATACTATACCAGGCGAAATGTCCAGCGCTGGCAAGGTAATCATCTTGCAGAACTTGTTATACGTAAAAATGGACTCCATAAAGGGATTCTATTTACATTGACTCCGGATGGGAAACAGATTGAAAGCTATAGAAGATTCAGAGTCGACTAGCCTCTTTTATCCCTCAGAAACAAGACCCTCGCGCAAGGCAACTACCGCAACCTGTGTGCGGCTGTCTACGGCGAATTTTTCAATAATGTGATGGATGTGTGTTTTGACTGTGGAGGAAGAAATCATCAACCCTTCGGCAATCTGGCGATTGGTTTTGCCTTCCACAATACATGTTAAAACGTCTCTCTCTGTCGGTCTGTAGAAAATTCTCCTTCAAGCTTCGCGTCGCAGCGATACCGTCCATGTGTGGCATCGTGATATCCATTAAAACAATATCCGGATGAAGGCGTTCAACAATTGAAACCACCTCTTCTCCATCTTGGGCAACTCCCACAACATTTACTTCATCCAGCGTGTTCAAAGTATGCTTTAGCCCTATGCGGGCCAATTCCTGATCATCAACAATCAGTACGGTATAGGGAGTTTTTTCCATCGAATGGGTTTGTGTTTGGGTTTTGGGAAGTGTAAATGAAAAACATGTTCCGTGTCCCAGCATGCTTTCTACCTGTATTTCCCCGCCATGGGCACTTAGGATTTTTTTGCAAATATAAAGACCCAAGCCCGATCCCAATTTGTCCGACTTGCTTTTGCAGGAATAATACCGCTCAAAAAGATGAGGAAGATATTCGGGATTGATTCCCTGGCCGTTATCTTTGATAAAAACGATTGTTTGATGCTCCTGCTCGGTCGCATTTACCGTAACGACAGAGACATTTGGGATATTGCCGACTGCATTACCGGTTAAGTTCATCAAAACCCGTTTCAACAGTTAGTTCTTTCTATTTTTCCTGGATGAGTTCATCCATGGCATCAGGAGCCGAAAAGCGAAGCGCTTTTGGAGTAAGGCAAACACGGTTATCCAGGAAATAACCCCCGTAACAAAACGAAGTAGGCCGAGCAAATCAAGAGATCCGAAACAATATAGGTCCATCCCGCAAACGGCGTCCAATGCCCACACCACCATCGGGCCGGGTAATCGGCCGTATTTAAAAGCTTTACATAATAGTCCGTAATTTCTCTCAACACTTCCCCAAAAAACACAGTAAAAAACAAAAAGAGATGCCTCTTAAACGTACCCTTCATTATAATTACTGTCAATGAGCCTAGGATGATAAATAAGGACTAATCCTTAAACCTAAGAAGCCCTCTTTCCAAGGCTTAATCCCGGATTATTTTCCGAAACAATTTGAAGCGTTGCTCTTGTACTGCGAGGCAATATAATTTCAACCCGTGTCCCCTGATTCGATGCGCTCTGAATTCTAACCGTTCCGTCTAATTGTTTGGCTAATCCATACACTTGGCTTAGCCCAAGGCCGGTTCCCTGACCAATATCCTTGGTAGTATAAAAAGGCTCAAACGCATGGGAAATCACCTCATCGGTCATCCCGGTACCCGTATCTGTCACGCTAAGTGAGACATAATCTCCCGCCTGCAAATCATCATTGGGCAATGCATATGAGATATTTTTTGTACCAATACTCAAGGTACCCCCGTTAGGCATTGCATCTCGGGCGTTAATGGCCAAATTAAGCAATGCCAATTCAAGTTGGTTTTTATCCACATAGGTTAACCACAAATCCTGATCAAGATTAATGTTAACTTCTACGATACCACCTAAGGTTCTGGCCAACATGTTGTCAATCCCTTGCACCAGTTCATTAAGGTTGATATTTTTACGTTGAAGGGGTTGCTTACGTGCAAAGGCCAGCAATTGGCGCGTTAAACTGGAGGTCTGCTCTGTTGCTTTAAAGGCGTTATCCAACATTTGCAAACCCATTTCATTATGAACATGTTTCTCAAGAAGTTTAAGATTGCCAATCAGCACGGTTAATAAGCTGTTAAAATCATGGGCAACACCCCCAGCCAGTTGACCAATCACCTGCATTTTTTGGGCCTGGCGCATGGTTTCATCTGCTTCTCGCCGAATACGGGCCATGTTAAGATTGGAGTGAACGCGCGCTAAGAGTTCTTTGGCGCTAAAGGGTTTTACAAGATAGTCATCGGCACCGGCGGACAATCCCTCAATATTGGCTTCTTCCCCCGCGCGGGCCGACAGCATAATAACCGGTAGTGTTTGGGTATCGGGGTTTTCTCTGATGTGGTGTAACAGATCAAAACCATCCATCAAGGGCATCATCACATCCGTTAATAACAAATCGGGCAATTGCTGCTGTATTTGCGCTAAAGCAACCTCACCATTTTCGACTGCAATCACCTCATAATAGGGTTCCAGCAGACGTTTCACATACGCTCTCATATCGCTATTGTCGTCTGCAATAATAATACGATGGACCGAATCAGATTTTTCTATTTCGTCGATATCACTGGGTAACCAGCGAAGCGCTTCTTGTACATAGGGATTGAAATCAGCATTCACCCGTGAATAAATCGTTTCACTGCCAATTCGCTCCGTGGGAAGATGGTTCTTACCCAGTGGTAGCAAAACCGTAAAAGTACTGCCCTGCCCCAACACACTATGTAAATTTAATGTACCGCCATGGAGTTTTACCAACTCATTAACCAGGGAAAGACCGATACCAGTTCCCTCATGGCTTCGACCGCTGATCTCTTTTCCACGATGGAACCGTTCAAACACATGAGGCAACTCTTCCGGCGCAATCCCCATGCCCGTGTCTTCAACGTGTAAAAGGGCATGGCCCTCTTCGGCGATGAGTCGAACCGTTACTCCCCCTGTCATTGTAAATTTAAAAGCATTTGAAATTAAATTGAGCACTATCTTTTCCCACATCTGTATATCGACGTAAACAGGCTCTGGTAAAGGCTCACAATCAATCGTGAGCATAAGGCCCGCTTTTTCCATGGTGGACTGAAAAATACTGGCCAGTTCCGTCGTATACGTATCCAAAGATATGGGGTGGTATGTGGCCTCTACCCGTCCCGATTCAATACGCGAGAAATCCAAAAGCGAGTTGACCAGCCTTAATAACCTTAATCCATTTCGATAGATCATTTCCACTTGATCATGATCTTGAGCCGTCAATTGCGGATTATGCAAGAGATCCTCTAAAGGACCCAACATTAAGGTTAGGGGAGTTCTAAACTCATGACTGACATTACTAAAAAAATCGGTTTTGGCCCGGTCCAATTCTGCTAACGCTTCAGCCCGTTTTCGCTCTTGCTCATACGCCATCGCATTGGAGAGCGAAGTAGTCACCTGGGCACTGACCAAGGTTAGAAACTCTCGATACTGCTCATCCAGTTCCCGCCGGGGACTGACCCCGGTAATAAGATACCCTATCGGATGACTCATGGACTGCAACATAAGCGGAAAAATTAAAGCCGTTTGCGCAGACTCCGGCCATGGCCCTCCGGGCAATAGCCCATAACGTTGTTGTAAATCATTCACCTCGGTAACAGCAGGGTTTAAAGCGTCTTCTAAAAGATGAGCCGAGTGATTTTCCGGTAATCCTGCTGTTGCCACCAGACGAGTAGAACTCCCGGCGTCGTCCGACAAATAAATCAATGCAAACGGGATATCGATAGCGCTTTCTTCCAATGTCTTAGCCGCAATCAAACAAGCCTCTTCCAAGTTTCTCGAATCAGAACTACGGGCCCCTAGATCCCGTAATGTTTTTAAACGGCGTTTACTCAATACCTGTTGGGTTGTTTCCGTAATCGTCACCAAAATACCGCCGACACCCCCCTCATCATCTCGCAAAACAGAATAGGCTGTAAGGCAGTAGGCCTCTTCCAAATAGCCAAAACGCAATACCGGAAAATGCTGATCTTCAATTAAAATAGGTTTGCCACTCTCACGCACATGGGTAAAAATGGGCTCAACAATGTCATCCCAAATCTCTGCCCAGGTTTCTCGAATGGACTTGCCTAACATCTCGGGATGGTTTTTACCGGTCAAAGGGATAAAGGCATCATTATAAATTTCACAATACTCCTCCCCCCATAAAATATACATGGGAAAGCTGTTGGATAAAACCGTACTGACAATACCCCGCAAACTTTGTGGCCAGTTTTGAATGGGTCCCAAGGATGTTTGTGCCCAGTCAAAATGATACACTCTTTCTCCCATTTCAGAGCCATTCAAAATGGACTGTGGCCAGGACAAACAGCTGGTTTGTTGGGCTTCAGAGAACTGCATCGGTTTGCCTGCTCTCAATGAACTTATCTACCCAGAATCTCGCGGACTGTGTTTGCCAAATCATCAGGAGAATAGGGCTTTTGCAAGATAGGAAAATCATCATGCCCAGCCTCCGGCAGGAATTCCGGGGCAAACCCGGTCGTCAAAAGAACCTTTACATCGGGTCGCAGTTGTCTCATTTTTCTTGCCAGGGAGACACCATCCATTTCTCCCGGCATGCGAATGTCGGTAAACAGCAAATCAAAAGAATATTTTTGATTGTGAAGATAATCCAACGCCTCCTCAGTGCTGGAAGCTGGAAAGACCGTGTAACCGAAATCATTGAGGAGACAACAAACTAAGTTTAGCAGCAAAGCGTTATCTTCAACTGCCAAAACAGCTTCAGACGTCAAATGACCCTCTCGTTCAATAACAGATTGACTCATCACCGGCAGAGCCCACACACCAAACTATCCAATATGTAGTATATCATAGCCGAGTGGGCGAATCCCATGGATATTAACCAATTGTTACATCGGCCCCACTCTACTGTTCGATGAACAAGAGCTTGATAACATCCGTCGTACTCACGATGCCACAGATCTTATGCTGCGAGTCGCTGACAAAAACACGGTGAAAATGATGTTTATGCATGATGGCGATCGCATCTGAAATCGGTTGGGTTTCCATTACATAGAAAGGCGTCACCCGATTCATCAAGTCTTTTACATACAACTGTTCGGCATTTTTCCCCTGAATCATTTTTAAAAAGCGCAGGCTTGCAATATCGGTTTTGGAAATAACGCCCACATATTGCCCCTCTTTGCTTTTAACCGGCAGAGCGCTGATATTCTCCTTATCCATATGCGTCACGGCCGTTAAAACCGTGTCGTATTCATCCAGAATTTTGACCCGGCTTTTATTCATCACTTGTTTGACAGTATAGGCCCGCATCAAGATTTTAAGCTGGCCAGGTCTATGACAAACCGATATCGCACATCGCCTTTGATCATACGTTCGTAAGCGTCATTGATGTAGGTGATGGGAATCACCTCAATGTCGGGCATAATTTGATGCTGGGCACAAAAATCAAGCATCTGCTGGGTTTCTCTAATCCCGCCAATAAGAGACCCGGCCAGCCGACGGCGTTTCATAATTAAAGGGGCTGCCGATAATTCGGTCGGCTCCGGCAACCCGACCAGCACCATCGTGCCGTCTCGTCGAAGCAGGTTTAGATAGGCGTTGTAATCATGCCGGGCAGAGACCGTATCCAAAATAAAGCTGAACCGGCCCGCGTTCTGCTCAAAGACACTTTCATCCTTCGTGGCCAAAAAATCATCCGCCCCCAGCTTGAGCGCGGGTTCCTTCTTGTTGGGGGAATGGCTTAACACCGTGACATGAGCCCCCATGGCTTTGGCAATCTTAACGGCCATATGGCCCAATCCACCCAATCCCACCACGGCAATTTTGTCTCCGACTTTTACACCGTAATGATGCAAAGGGGAATACGTGGTAATGCCCGCACAAAGCAAGGGCGCAGCCTTGTCTAAAGGAATAGAATCCGGAATACGCAGCACATAATTTTCATCCACCGTAATTTGGGTGGAATACCCGCCAAAAGTCGGGGTTTTTCCGTCTTGCTCATAGCTGTTATAGGTGGCGCTGATCCCTTTTTCGCAAAACTGCTCTTCCCCCGCTTTGCAGGCTTCGCATTGACGGCATGAGTCTACGAAACACCCCACCCCCACGGTATCGCCCACTTTCCAGCGGGTCACCTTATCGCCGACTTGCGTAACTTTACCCGCGATTTCATGACCCGGCACCATCGGAAAAATAGCACTCTCCCATTCGTTACGAACCTGGTGAATATCCGAGTGGCAGACTCCGCAATACTGGATATCAATTAACACATCATGAGGCCCGGGCTGCCGCCGTTCGATACTCGCCGGTGCCAAGGGCGTCGTCGCAGACGTGGCTTGATAAACAGGGGTTTTCAACTTCACGAGTGTTTCCGGCATGCGCAATACCTCCCGACTTATACACCCCTAGAGTAGAAGCCAAAAAAATGACAAAAGAAAGGGGCCAGTTGTCTAGATTCCTATCAATATTGTATGGAAAGTCTGACGCGGTAAAGATCTCGGTCCAGATTTCTGCCGCCACATCGATCGGCGTTGACAACATAAAACAGCCAGAGATTACCATTAGTATATTCGAAATTCATGCCGGGAGAATAGGTATCCAGAACCGAAACATAATTCCCAGCGACAAAACCGGTGTTACAAGTGTTCAAGCCGCCAGGACCGCGTGGATCAGGTTGAAAAGTATCTGACCCCGATATAACAGCCTCTTGCGACCATGAAGGACGGGCCAGACTCTTGGTTGTCATATAATAAACAGGGCCGGGGTTGCTATTTCCGCCGCCACCCGTATTGCAATAGACCAAGATATATGTTTTGGACTTCATATCAAAAACAATCTGAGCCTCGGAGATATTATGTGGACGACCGTTTCGTTCCGGGAGAAATATGTTGAAGGTTCCATTTGAAATGGGTTCAAAAGTGCCGTCACCCACCCACGCCTCCCATCCCGCAGCTCGGGTAATGTCTTTTGTACGTATTAGAACAAACCCACGTTTATCAATCGGTGCCTGACCCGTTTGGAGATTCAAGCTGCCAAAGTTTCGATGAACTAGAAATCCCACGGCGTAGTAATAATTACCCTCTTTAATCAGTCGGCTGGGTAGCATAATACCCGAATGGTTTAAAGCTTGTTGGTAAACTTTGAGTGCGAGCTCCTGTGAGCCTGTCCAATGATTTCCGGCTTCCGCAACAAGGTGGGTCTGATTAATGCCGTTTGCTGACCAAGTGGCTCCGCCGTCAGTGGATTCAAACAAATTGTTGGTGTTCGCCCAACTGTTGATGTGATTTTTTCCTATTTTGCAATCCCCATTTAAAAGGCAGGCATACCATTCGCTATGGGTTAAGACGTAGATGGTTTGTCCATTAAAAGTATAAGGAGCCGTAAACCAGTGGTGGTAGTTGTAATGGTTTTCCACGATATCATTGGCGGATTGGGTCGAACTAAAAATTTTATGAGGATCCAGTGTCAGGTGTTCCAGATCGGGACCCCGCATGCGGTAATCTTCAAAACAGGGGAGCATCAGGTTGACTGTCCCGTCCGCATTTTTCCAAGCGGTTACTTGACCGTCGGGCATATAGTAGGGCCCCTGCCTGTCTCTTACATGATCAAAAACAAGGACAGGTTGACCTGCCACACGGATACTTTGGATGGACAAGTTGGCGGGAGGCAGGGCACGAGCATAAAACGAGACTATACAGAAAAGAACGACCGCCAATGCCAAAAAAGTGATTTTTTTCATGATCGGGTTACCAATTTACAACATATGGTTGGTATTTTATAACAAAACCAGTGCCCTTAGTTGGGTAAATATTTAAACATGATTAGAAATAATAAGCGTCCGATGGCGGCGGTATTTCGATTGCTGATCAAAGGTCGTGTATCAGGAGAAAATTACCCATAAAAATTGTTGGCAACTGTTTCCATTTGTGGTTACCTCGTAAGGTCGCAGTGTTATCAGGTGAGGTGAACGCGCATGGCAAAGGTTATTTGTGTTCTTTATGACGATCCGGTAGATGGGTATCCGCAGTCTTATGCTCGGGATGATATTCCGACCTTGGTACGTTATCCTGACGGACAGACCCTGCCCACTCCTAAAAAAATTGATTTTAAACCCGGCGAGCTTTTAGGCAGTGTTTCGGGTGAACTGGGGTTGCGCCAATTTCTGGAGGCACAGGGCCATACCCTGATTGTCACCTCGGACAAGGACGGTTCGGACTCTGTCTTTGAAAAAGAGCTTCCGGATGCAGACATTGTTATCTCACAACCTTTTTGGCCGGCTTATCTGACGGCTGAGCGAATTGCCAAGGCACCCCAATTAAAGTTGGCGATTACGGCGGGGATTGGTTCAGATCATGTGGATTTGCAAGCTGCAATCGAACATGGGGTCACCGTTGCCGAAGTCACCTACTCCAACAGTACCAGTGTTGCCGAACATGTGGTTATGATGATTTTATCGCTGGTCAGAAATTATATTCCCTCTTACCAGTGGGTTGTGAACGAGGGTTGGAATATTGCCGACTGTGCTGCCAGATCGTATGATTTGGAAGGCATGCATGTGGGTACGGTTGCTGCTGGGCGAATAGGATTGAGTGTTTTGAGACGACTCAAACCGTTTGATGTCAAACTGCATTATACGGACCGTCACAGATTACCCGAGCATATCGAGGCCGAGTTAAATGTTACGTATCATCCCGATCTGACCGCCATGCTAAAAGTATGTGATGTGGTGACGATTAACTGTCCCTTGCACCCTGAAACGGAACATCTATTTAACGACAACATGATTAGCCAGATGAAACGGGGTGCCTACCTTATCAACACCGCTCGCGGAAAAATCTGCGACCGAGATGCCGTTGTTAGAGCTCTTGAAAGCGGCCAGCTTGCGGGCTATGCCGGAGACGTCTGGTTTCCCCAACCCGCTCCTAAGCAACACCCATGGCGAACCATGCCCCATCATGGCATGACCCCCCATATTTCCGGAACAACGTTATCTGCCCAAGCCCGCTATGCAGCTGGAGTGCGAGAGATACTAGAATGCTGGTTTGATAGCCGCCCGATTCGAGACACTTACCTCATTGTAGACCGTGGTCATCTAGCTGGGGCTGGAGCCCATTCTTACAGCGTCGGCAACGCCACCCGTGGATCCGAAGAAGCCACCCTGTTTAAAAGATAGCTTCCCGGACTCCTTAGGCTGCCCTATGTGCTGAGGCTGCTGCAAAAGCCAGGCTCAAGGCTGAACCTGTTTAGCAGGAATGCCCCTGGCGTTGCCTGGAAGTCGAAGCCAAGTTGGTTCATCGTGGCCAACAAGGATCGATCGGTTCACCCGGACCTGCAACGTTTCGTGGCAGAGCGAATGGGAGCAACAATTCACGCTGTTGATAGCAGCCATGTCGCAATGCTATCCCACCCCGAGTTGGTCCTTGATGTTATCCGTGCCGCCGCAAAATCCGTTCAACGTTCGCCCGTTGCAGTGTAATCAGGTCTGCCTATTTCTCAAAAGCAGTTTAATTGGCGTGAGCAACAAAAGGCTCGGCAAACTGTTTTTCAAGTGCCTTTGGACTTTTGCTCCAAGTTTCTCCGACTTGCTGTGACATCGGGTCAGGGAAAATATATTCAGTGTTTTCAAGAATACCTGCAACGATGTTTTGTGCAACGATTTTAGGAGAGGTTTTATCCATTGGAACGTCCTTTGCCATGTCAGTATCAATAGGACCGGGATAAACACCGACAACGTGAATATTCTTAGGTGCAAGGTCTGCCCGGATGGATTGTGTTGCTGAAAACAAAGCAGCCTTGCTTGCACTGTATCCGCTAAACATAGATATACCCGCAAGACCGGCAACACTGATGATATTAACAATTGCAGCTTCAGCATTTTTTTCAAGTACTGGGGCAAATGCCTTAATCATATTAATGGTGCCGTAATAATTGACATTCATATCGTAAGCAAGATCATCCTGATCGGATGTCCAAAAACTAGCGGAAGTTGCAACGCCTGCATTGTTAACCAATAACTGGATATCCTGAGCCGCTTCAACCACTTTTTGGATTTGCTGCGATTTGGTAATATCCAGTTCAAGTGGAATAACCCGAATATCGCCAAAGTTAGGAAGATTCTTCACATTGCGTGCAGTCGCATACACCTTGCCAATGCCTTGTGCCAATAACTCTTCCACAATACTTTTACCGATGCCTCGGTTGGCACCTGTTACCAGGGCAGTTTTATCTTTTAATTGCATGTTCATTCTCCTTTTAAAAACCAGGGACCGGACTTTTGTTGAAAAGTTTAGAACTTATTTGATTGAGAGGCAAGCAAAAATTGAAGGTCATTTCCTCTGTACCGCTTGCCTTAGAAGAAGTTGTACCTGTTCCGGATTTTCGATAAGATAAGTCCGGAATTCGTCAATAAAGATACACCATAGACTTGGGGGCTGACCTATGCTGATTAAAGACCATGTGTTCATTGTTACCGGTGCATCATCCGGAATCGGATTATCAACGGCGGTTGCTCTTTCTGATCATGGCGCCAAAGTGGCGCTTTTGGCTCGTACAAAAGATGTCCTTGAGAGTCTGTCCCAGAGACTCCCCGACAGTCTACCGCTTGTGGTTGACATGACAAATTTTGAGGGTGTACGACAAGCGATAGGTACTGTTTACCAACATTATGGGCGTATTGACGGCCTTATCAATAATGCAGGTCGTAGCTATGCCGCTTCTATTGAAGAAATTGAGCCAGCCATTTTTGATGAAATTTTCCATCTCAATGTATTGGGCCCTATTGTTGCCATGCAGGCTGTCATTCCGATTATGCGAAAACAGGGCGCTGGAAGCATTGTCAATGTGAACTCAGGTACGGCTTTTATGACGATTCCCGAATACAGTGTTTATTCTTCCTCAAAGCGAGCCCTTCTTGGCTTTAGTCTTACTGCACGAGCTGAATTGGAAAAAGATGGCATTGTTGTCAGTGAAGTTTATCCTTATACGACTGCAACAAATTTTGGAAAAAACCGCTTAGGAAATCCTGGTAGTGGGCCCGCTAGTAACTATGCTGAAGGTGACAGTCCTGAGCATGTGGCAAACCTTATTCTACAAGCCATTGAAAAAGGTGAAGCGCAGTACTTTGCCAATGACCGCCTAAAGCAGCTGGAAGTTAGCCAGGAAACCGGATGTTTTTGACACGTTTCTGACCGCTATCCCTGGAAACCTATACGGGAGTGGCTGCCGTCGCAAAAGGGTTTACTTGTAGTCGCTCCACAGCGGCAAAGCGCTACTTTTCCCTTTCCTTCGGCCATTTCGGTTCCATCGGCACTATAGACTTCGAAATCCCCTTCCACAATAGCCGGTCCATTGGGAAGCAATGTAATTTTTGTTTTATTGTCAGACATTGATTTTCTCCTTTTTCATTATCAATTAATAACGTTTACCCAGCAAGCGCAGCAACTGTCCCCGAGGGCCCCAGGCGATAATTGAGGTAATCACCAACAGCACGATAGCCGGTACGGGATTGCCCCCGATAATCAGCAGGTGGGTCATAACGGCACCGATCAGAGTGCCTACCAGCAGTAGTGCACCAAGACTGGATAAGGCAGGTGTCAGCAATAGCATGGAACATTGGACCATCATCGGAGCTCCGGTCAACTTCATGCTGCCGAAAAACAGAAATCCGGCGGCGGCCAGTATTTGCAGTCCCCATAGGGCGACGTGGACGCTTTTGTTGGAATGGGCGGGATAGTGGATTGATGTGCTCATGATTCGTCTCCTTTCTGGTTAATTACGGCTTTTCTGAAGCAAACTTGCCTGCCTTTTTCAGCAGATGAACCAGTGTTTCCTGCTCTTTGACGGTCAAGCCGGCAAAGGCCTTTTCCATATCTAGCGCATGCTTGGCAAAAATGGCTTCAATCTCTTCTTTACCGCGTTTTGTAAGATGAATAATACGGACACGGCGGTCTTGCACAACGGAGCACCGCTCAACCAGTCCTTTTTTCTCCAGGCGATCCACCGCTGCGGTAAGGGCGCCGCTGGTTAGCCCCAGTCGTTCACCAATGGCATTGATCGGCTGGGGACCTTTATGCAGCAAGATCTCCATGGTCCCAAAATCCGAAAAACACAGTCCCGTTGCCTGGATGCTGCGTTCAGCATGCTGCTGAAAGGCTTGATGGGCTTTCATAAGGATGAGCCAGACGTGAACACCGGATGGATTCTCCTGGGCCATGCTTTTAATCTCCGTATCTTCATTTAGTTTAACATTAATTATCTTAATGTCAAGATATTAGATACTAATATTCTTTCATGCCACGGCTCTCTTCCTCCGGGTTAAAAAATGCATTTGGCTGATAGGGTGACTGGACCCCAAAGTGGATTGCATGAGAAAGTAGAGTTTTTTGGGGGAAGCTAGTCAGAGTGAATCTTTAGCGCGCATATTCACTGCAGGTACGCTCCAGCATCAGTTTAACCCTAGCGCTTATGAAACAAGAACCTATTCAGTATTTTTCTAATCACCCTCATGAGGGTGATCTTTTCAGGAATCTTAAATTCTCCCGCTCCTGTGTAACAGATGGGGCACATGCAGTGATAATACCCTCCACAGGGAGGCACCCTTTCGCTGTCAGGACTTACCATCTTGTATAACCTGCAGGGAGAAATAAGGGGGAATTGTAGGTCAGTGAATCACGACAATCTGAGGGACAGATGCCCAAACCTCTTTTGGCAATCCAACCCCCCAGCCGAGAAAACCCTATTCCCAAAAAGACCATCGGAAAACCGACGATGGCCCGTAACAGCAAGAAGGCCCTAAACGTATGTTTTGGCATGGCTCGTCCTTTCACGGTTCCTAAATAAAACGACCCCCAATAGGGAGCCGGGAGTTAAGAAACCGTGATAAGACGGTCATGGCGCTTTTAGTGCAAGCACCTGGACATAACGCCATCCCCCGGCAAAAACCGGAAAGACGGCATCTGTTATGGTCGATGCTGACCACTTATCACGGGGTTCTTAAGTCCCGGTGCAGCTTTTGGCTGCAACACATAGTAGGATAGCTAAAAGGGTGTTAAAAGCCAATGAATTTTATAGGAACGACCTTATTCGCTCCCTTATGCCTCCCCCATTAGGCAATATGGATCTGGCCTCCTTCCAAATAGGGGATTGAACCTAGGGAAGCATGGAAATTAACCTTTTTGGATTTGATTTCGCCAGTAACGGGATCGGCTTGTTGATAGGAAAATCCGCCGCACATCCTAAAGCCCTAATATTGAAAAGTAGTATAATTTTGTCTAGCTTGCTCTAATCACAGTATTGTGGAGGTAATTATCCAATTGGTGACGCCAACCCCTATCATAAGCTTCTTTTTTGGATCGGGGATATCTATTCCAGCAGGTTTTCCAACCGTATCAGAAATTACAGAGGCAATTTTTGAAAAACAAATTTACGTTTCAGATGATGGTTTTT